>Ga0134125_10000023_pt1 | contig 242709 bp, 193 predicted proteins | sample KB31751_FD_96464 | JGI IMG/M metagenome (GOLD analysis project Ga0134125, IMG submission 96464) | Terrestrial soil microbial communities with excess Nitrogen fertilizer from Kellogg Biological Station, Michigan, USA - KB3-175-1 | ecosystem: Environmental > Terrestrial > Soil > Unclassified ...
ATTTAGGGAAACGATAGAAGCAAAAACTATTGAGGATATTATAAAGTTGTTTTCCATTGAGCCATCTGAGTATTGGCACACGCATATACAACCGGATAAGTTGGCAGCCCGTAAAGTGGGAGCAATTGGCAAATCAACTATAGAGATAATGATTATAAATGCCATTGTTCCTATAATGTTTGTTTACGGAAGGTATACAGGTAAAGAAGAAATAGCAGAAAAAGCACTTGATCTGCTTCATTCCCTCAAGCCTGAAAATAATACGTTTATCAAAAAATGGACATCTATTGGTATTACCGCTTCCGATGCTTATGAATCGCAGGCTTTATTACAGCTTCGTAAGGAATATTGCGATAAACGGCGGTGTGTTAGTTGTGCTATCGGTCACCAGTTAATGAATGTTAAATAACATGTTTCTACGGAAGAAATACCTACTTTTGTACTATACCCAAAACTAACAATGTATAGAATTGTCAACTATATTATCGCATGGTTCGAGCAGCAAGCTTTTGGCGTGTGCGAATCACTGGGCAATAAGCTTGGTATAAAAGGCACTACCGTACGTCTGTATTTTATCTATCTATCCTTTTTTACGTTTGGTTCCCCTGTTATTATTTATTTTATTCTCGCTTTTTTTAAAGAAAATAAGGAATACTTTCTTCCTTCATCCAATTCCCGCAAACGTAACTGGGATCTGTAGTATAATTCTGATATAGACACAGTATCTTTATTGATAGTTATTGAATTCCAGCCAGGACTGCACGGTTCAGTTGGGTCGGGTTGAAGTGTTCCTAATTAATATAACTTTGTATAAAAAAAAGATATGAGCCGGAGGATAAAGAAAGTAGCAGTAATAGGTTCCGGAGTGATGGGTTCGCGCATTGCTTGTCATTTTGCCAACATTGGAGTACAGGTTCTGTTGCTCGATATAGTTCCAAAAGAATTACGCGAGGACGAAGTAAGAAAAGGTTTAACCACACAGGATAAAGCTTTTAAAAATCGCATTGTAAACGAAGCTCTTACAGGAGTAGTAAAAAGCAACCCTTCTCCTATTTATAAAACCTCATTTTTATCTCGCATTACTACAGGTAACTTAAATGATGACCTGGCTCAAATAGGTACCTGCGATTGGGTAATTGAGGCAGTTACTGAAAACCTGCAAATAAAAAGAAACCTTTTTGAAAATATAGAAAAGGTCCGTAAGCCTGGAACATTGATAACGAGTAATACTTCGGGCATACCATTGCATCTGTTATCCGAAGGAAGAGGTGAAGACTTTCAAAAGAATTTTTGCGGTACACACTTCTTCAATCCTCCACGTTATTTAAAATTATTGGAAATCATCCCAGACCCTAAAACCTCTCCGGGAGTGATAGATTTTTTTATGCACTATGGGGATTTGTATTTGGGCAAGACTTCCGTACTCTGTAAAGATACACCGGCCTTTATTGCTAATCGTGTAGGCGTGTTTGGTATCATGGCACTCTTTCACCTGATTGAAAAAATGGGACTGACGGTTGAACAAGTAGATAAATTAACCGGCCCGGTGCTTGGTCGCCCCAAGTCTGCAACATTTCGTACCTGCGATGTGGTAGGGCTTGATACCCTAATTCATGTAGCAGACGGTTTGAGAGATAATGTTCCGAATGATGAAGCACGTGCCTTGTTTCAATTGCCGGGCTATGTAGCTAAACTCAATGAGAATAAATGGTATGGTGATAAAAGCGGGCAAGGGTTCTATAAAAAGGTGAAGAAAGATGGTAAAAGTGAAATACTGTCGTTAGACCTTAAAACCTTTGAATACAAGCCCCAGGAGAAAGTAAAATTTACAACGCTTGACTTGGCTAAATCTATCGATTCTCTTACCGAGCGCATGAAAGCCCTTGTAATGGGGCAAGATGTGGCGGGTGAGTTTTATCGTGCTTCTTTCATAGGTTTATTTGCCTATGTATCCAATCGTATTCCTGAAATAGCGGATGAATTGTATAAGATAGATGATGCTATGCGTGCCGGTTTCGGATGGCAACTTGGTCCTTTTGAAACATGGGATGCCATAGGTGTTCAGTCAGCTATAACTATGATGGAGAAAGCAGGTAATAAGCCTGCAGTCTGGGTATACGATATGCTGAAAAAGGGAAATACATCATTCTATAAGACAGAGAATGGCGTAAAAAAATATTATGACCTTCCTTCTGCATCCTATAAAGTTATTCCCGGAACGGAAGCCTTTTTGTTACTTGACAATATTCGTGCAAATAAAACCGTTTGGAAAAATGCAGGTACTACCGTTACCGATATTGGTGATGGAATACTAAACATTGAATTTCATACCAAAATGAATACCATTGGGGGTGAAGTGGTAGAAGGAGTAAACAAAGCCATCGAACTTGCTGAGAAAGATTACAGGGGATTGGTGATTTCCAACGAAGGCGATAATTTTTCGGCGGGAGCAAACCTGGCACTTCTTTTTTCGATGGCAGCAGAGCAAGATTGGGATGAGGTTACCATGGCTATTAAAATGTTTCAGAATATGAATATGCGCATACGCTATTCAGCTATACCTGTGGTAGTGGCTCCGCATAATCTTACCCTCGGTGGAGCTTGCGAAATGGCCATGCACTCCGATAAAGTACAGGCACATGCCGAAACATATATAGGATTGGTTGAATTTGGTGCAGGCCTTATTCCCGGAGGTGGAGGAACCAAAGAAATGGCGGTTCGCATTTCCGATTCATTTTCCGAAGGCGATATTGAACTGCCCGAATTGCGTGAAAAATTCCTGACATTGGCTATGGCAAAGGTTTCGACATCTGCGTATGAAGCATACGATTTAGGATATTTGCGTAAAGGTCACGATGAAATTACGCTCAATCGTTCTCGTTTATTGACGGATGCCAAAGCAACTTGCATTCGATTAGCTGACGAAGGCTATTCACAACCCGTTCACCGGAATGATATTAAGGTATTGGGAAAACAAGCATTGGGCATGATATATGTGGGAGCCGATGTAATGCAAAAAGGCAATTATATGTCTGAGCACGACAAAAAAATATCACTCAAATTAGGACACGTAATATGCGGTGGAGATTTATCTGCTCCCACATTAGTAAGTGAGCAGTATCTCTTGGATTTGGAGAAAGAAGCATTCCTGTCTCTTTGTGGCGAAAAGAAGACATTGGAAAGAATGCAGAGTATATTAAACGGTGGGAAAATTTTAAGAAACTAAAAGGAAAAACTTATGGATGCATATATAGTAGCAGGCTTTCGTTCAGCGGTAGGTAAGGCGCCCCGTGGTAAATTCCGTTTTATGCGGACAGACGACCTTGCTGTTGATGTTATAAGAAAATTAATGGCATCGGTTCCCGGTCTCACAAAGGAACAGATTGACGATATTATCGTTGGGAATGCTATGCCGGAAGCTGAGCAAGGACTTAACTTCGGAAGGCTTATTTCCCTTATGGCTATGGATACCGATAAAGTTCCTGGAATGGTAGTAAATCGTTATTGCGCATCGGGACTTGAATCTATTGCGATTGCATCTGCAAAGATTCGCTCCGGGATGGGCGATGTAATTATTGCCGGAGGTGCAGAGTCAATGTCGCTTATCCCAATGGGGGGATGGCGTATTGTACCTAATTCCGATGTGGCAATGGTTCATCCCGACTGGTATTGGGGTATGGGTATGACAGCCGAAGCAGTTGCCAATGAATTTAATGTGTCGCGCGAAGACCAGGATGCTTTTTCATTGCGTTCACACCAAAGAGCTATTGCCGCTATTAAAGCAGGGAAATTCAAAGATGAAATTGTTCCTGTTATGGTAAAGGAGAACTATGTGGATGAAAACGGGAAAAAGAAATCAAGAGAATATATAGTAGACACGGACGAAGGCCCGCGTGCTGATACATCGCTCGATGCACTTGCTAAGTTAAAGCCGGTGTTTGCTAATAATGGAAGTGTTACAGCCGGAAACTCGTCCCAAACTTCTGATGGAGCCGCTTTTGTAGTTGTAATGTCGGAACGGAAAATGAAGGAACTAAATCTTAAACCCATTGCACGATTAGTATCGTATGCCACTGCAGGGGTTCCTCCACGTATTATGGGCATTGGTCCTGTTGAGGCTGTGCCTAAAGCCTTGAAGCAAGCCGGAATGAAATTGCAGGATATTGAATTAATAGAATTAAATGAAGCATTTGCCTGCCAGTCTCTTGCGGTAGTTCGTAAGCTGGAGATGAATCAGGATATCGTAAATGTTAATGGCGGGGCTATATCATTAGGACATCCCTTGGGTTGCACCGGATCAAAACTTTCTGTTCAATTATTTAGTGAAATGCGACGTAGAAAAAATAAATTTGGAATGGTTACCATGTGCGTAGGTGCAGGGCAGGGAGCTGCAGGAATATATGAGTTGTTGAATTAAAATGAGGTTGGATGGAATTTAGAATGACCTCCAAAATCTTCAATAAAGCTTTCCTAGTTCTTTCATTGTTTGTTTTTATAGTGGTTGCTGTACGGGCTGCTTTGGTGCCTTTTTGTCACGATGAAACTGCTACCTTTTTTTACTACATACAAACAGGTGATTATTTGCCTTACATCGCACACGGAGATGCAAATAATCATATTCTCAATAGTTTTTTCAGCTGGATTTGCTTTCGTTTATTTGGCAGTTCTCCATTTGCTCTCAGGCTTCCTAACTTGGTAAGCCTTGCTATACTTATCATAGCTGTTTACAGGCTGGCAGGACAATTGACCCATAGTGCCTCAAAAGTAATTCTTGTTGCCGGATTATTGATTTCATTTAACTGGCTCGGTTTTTTCGATGTATGCCGCGGCTATGGAATGTCTATGGCCTTGTTAGTGCTTGCGTTCAGTTATATCCTGGATTATATTGAATACAAACGTTTTCCGGATGTATTAAAAATATATCTGCTTCTTAATCTGGCTCTTTGCGCTAATCTTACGTTAATCTTGAGTGTATTAATAATTACTCTTCTCATTGGCTTATTTCAGATATTCCATCGCCGATTTTTCAGCACCGGAAATATCCTGATGTTATGCGTGCATATGGCTATCTTCTTATTCTGGGTTAAGTTCTCGTTCTTTTTGCAACAAAATAATCTCTTATACGCCGGGCAAGGTACCAGTTATTGGCAAGTCACTTTCGTGTCGCTTATATATACTATCGTGGGGAAACAAAACTTCCTCATAAACACCTCCGTATTACTAGCCTATGGCATTCTGATGGTAATTAGTTTGTGCTTTTTCTTGAAAAATATAAGAACTATGCAATCGGGTCAATTTATGTATACATTCTTCCTGGTTATTGTTTTTAATGGGCTAATAGTGGCCTTTTATCTATTAAAAAAAATAGGTGGAATAAATTTCCCAGAAGATAGAACAGGGCTGTTTTTTTATGTACTATTTATACTGAATGCGGCCTTTATTATAGATATGATAAAGCCTCAAATCTCCAATTCAATTGCAGGGCTTACATTTATTTTTTTTGCCCTGCATTTTATATTGAATATCAATTTTCGGAAACATACCTTAGATATGTATGCTGTGGTTCCGCAGCGTTTTTATGAGCAGTTGGTAAAGGAGCAAAATCAGAACTCCGAGAAAATTACCATTGGTGGCAATAGATTTAGGGAGCTTTTTTATGCATTTATGAATTACAGGAATCATGGGAAACTAAACTTAATGGATATTCCAGAAGACCCTGAAGATATGGATATGAATGACGACTATTATATCGCCTATAAAGTAAACAGGAATCAATATCTGCCTTATTACCAGGAAATAGATACCGATGAGGATTATGGCTTTACATTGTTGAGAAGGAGGCAGTTTCTTAGAAGAACGACAGCCTTCATCTTTTCGCCAAAGAATATAGAAGTGGATGAAAAAAGTGAGTTTTTTAATTTACTGGAAGTAAAAGATACGGCGATAAAGGACCGCTCTCCTTTGTTGTTGGAGTTTAAATTTAAGATTCCGGAAGGCAATATGCCTTCGCGTGCATGGATAGTATTGGATATTGATAGTGCTGAAGGACAGATGGCATATTACAAACGAATACCCTTGAATTGGGTACTGTACAATTGGGTCGATATGGATAAAAATAGTGATTTGACAATCGAAACCGGACCTCTTCCGACTAAGATTCAAAGATTTGTGTGTTATTTGTGGAATGATAAAAAGCAACACTTGAAAATAAATATGGATACTATACAAGTCTTCCATATGGATGGTTATGGCTCCAATGTAATTGCTCATGTTAATGCTGATTTTTAGATAGTAAACAGATGGTTAAAAAATACGCTACTTTTGTGTAGAAATAAAGGAGAATGTGTTCTCCTCCGTTTTCTATATAAGGAGATTATAAATTCAATAATTGACATTTTAAATTAGTATGGAAAGCAACGTTAAAACAACCTTAAAGGGTGGAGAGTTTTTAGTAAAGGAATCTTCATGGCAGGATATATTTATCCCGGAAGATTTTACCGAAGAACAAAAAATGATAGCCCAAAGCTGTCACGATTTCATTGCGCAGGAAGTTTGGCCTGTATTAGACCGTTTAGATAATAAGGAAGAAGGATTGATGGTTAAAATCCTAGAAAAGGCTGCTGAATTAGGCATCTTAGGATTAAATATACCGGAGCAATATGGTGGTTTTGAAAAAGATTTTGTTACAGGCATGCTTTCCACGGAAAGCGTAGGAGCAGGTAATTCCTTTGCCGTGACGGTTGCCGCACATACAGGAATTGGAACGCTTCCTATTCTCTATTATGGTAACGAAGAACAGAAAAAGAAGTATTTGCCTAAGCTTGCATCAGGTGAATGGAAGGCCTCATACTGCCTTACTGAACCGGGTTCGGGCTCAGATGCCAATTCAGGTAAAACACATGCTAAATTGGATGCCGACGGAATGCATTACCTTATCAATGGGCAAAAAATGTGGATAACCAATGCCGGTTTTGCAGATGTATTTATTGTATTCGCTAAGATAGAGGACGATAAGAACCTGAGTGCATTTATCGTCGAAAAAGGGTTTGGTGGAATCACCCTGAATCCTGAAGAACATAAAATGGGTATAAAAGGAAGTTCTACCCGTCAGATATTTTTCAATGATTGCAAGGTGCCTGTTGAAAATCTTTTATCGGAACGTGGAAATGGATTTAAGATTGCAGTAAACATTTTAAATGTTGGTCGCATAAAACTTGCGGCAGCTGCCTTGGGTGGCTCGAAAGTGATTATTACACATGCTGTAGAATATGCTAACCAGCGTAACCAGTTCGGACATCCTATTGGTACATACGGAGCCATTCAGCATAAATTGGGCGAACAAGCAATTTTAGCGTATGCTTGTGAAACTGCTTTGTATCGCGCTACCCGTAACATCGAAGATGCTATTATTGGTCTTGCTGAATCGGGTATGGATAAAACGCAGGCAGTGCTTAAAGGAACGGAACAATTTGCTGTAGAAGCAGCTATTATGAAGATATTTGGTTCGGAGGCCCTCGATTATATTGTAGATGAAGGTGTGCAGATTTATGGTGGAATGGGTTATTCTGCTGAAGGTCCTATGGAGCGTGCATATCGTGATTCCCGTATCAACAGGATATTTGAAGGAACAAATGAAATTAACCGGATGTTGATTCTTGATATGATGGTTAAGCGTGCCCTTAAAGGTGAACTAGACCTGATGGGACCTGCACAAAAAGTAGCCGAAGAACTGATGTCTATTCCCGATATGGGAGCTGAAGACGATGCGCCATTTGCAAAAGAAAAAGGCTATTTGCGAAATTTCAAAAAAGCGGTTTTAATGGTAGCTGGTGCGGCTGTGCGTAAACTAATGACCCAATTACAAAATGAACAGGAAATAATAATGAATATTGCCGATATGCTTATAGAGATATATGTGGGTGAGTCATTACGGCTACGGGTGGAAAAATTAGTTAATACCAAGGGAGAACAGGAATGTGGCATACAATTAGATATGCTACGTACGTGGTTAAGTGATTCTGCAGAGAGACTAAATAAATCAGGCCGTGATGCCATTTATGCATTTGCGGAAGGTGATGAGCAACGAATTATGCTTTCCGGGTTGAAACGGTTTACCAAAACAGACCCATTCAATACCAAAGACGCCCGCAGAAGAATAGCCAATAAAATGCTATCGGAAAATAAATATAGTTTCTAAATACTCTTGGCACATAAGTGGACAAAAGCAATTTGCCCTTGGTTTATTACCGGATGCCCCATGAAACGGAGGCTTGGGTTTTGAGATCTGAATCACACCCGAGGGAAGTAGCATCTTTGGGTACAATCTCTGGTTCTCCGGGTTTTATTTTATATCCGTTCACTCTTCATTGCTCTGCTAAAGCGCAGTTTATCCAAGCTGATACTATTACAAAGATTACACTCGAAGAAATAGCTGACCTGGCCTCACAGGATAATAATTGGAATATAAAGGATTTCATGGATACAGATGCCTATTTGAAAACCAAGGAAGAATATTGTAAGAATGTGTCGGATGCTATAAAGGAAATTAGCTCGGAAGCCATACAGAAAGTAGTTCTTTCAAGGAAGAAGACCATTAATAACAGTTCGGGGAATCCCTTAAATGTATTTCGTAAGCTTTGCGTTAAATATCCTGCTGCTTTTGTCTCATTGGTATATATTCCCGGAGAAGTATTGTGGATAACAGCTACACCTGAGCTACTGTTGTCAGTGAAAGATAATAAAGTAAGCACCATTTCTTTGGCTGGGACCAAACTAGCAAATAGTACAGAATTGTGGGGAGAAAAAGAAAAGATAGAACAACAGATAGTAACCGATTATATCCATGAGATTTTAGAAAAGAGATGTAAGAACATCACTATTTCAGGTCCTGATGAAGTGATCGCAGGTAACGTAAAACATCTTAAAAGCTCTTTTTCTGCCGAACTAGCAACTGATATGTGGGAATTGGTTGATGCGCTGCATCCAACACCTGCTGTATGTGGTATCCCACGGGATACTGCAAAACAATTCATAGCCCAAACTGAAAACTACGATAGGAGATACTATACAGGCTTTTTAGGGCCATGCAACATCAACGGACAAACTAATTTATTTGTCAATTTGCGTTGCGCCGAATTATTCCGTGATAAGGTAAACTTGTATATTGGTGGCGGAATAACAAAGGATTCCATCTCTGAAAGGGAGTGGGAGGAAACAGAATTGAAATCAAAAACATTATTGTTTGCATTCGAGTAAAACGAAATGAGCAAGTCCAACAAAACAAGTGATAAACCAACTGCAGCCATGCTTTCCGCTATTGCGGCGGCGAAGGGGATGCGGTATACTGTGATTTCCTCAGGTTCCAGGAATGCTCCATTGGTTATTGCTTTCGATGCTCAAAAGGAAATAGAATGTCTTTCTGTAATTGATGAACGCAGTGCGGCCTTTTTTGCACTCGGTATAGCCCAACAAACCAATCTGCCAGTTGCAGTAATCTGCACTTCCGGCTCTGCAGTATTGAATTATGCGCCTGCAGTGGTAGAAGCATTTTATCAAAAGATTCCATTGATAGTTATTACAGCAGACAGGCCACCTGAATGGATTGATCAGGATGACGGACAAACTATAAGGCAACAAAACATATTTTCCAATTATTGTAAAGGTTCTTTCAATATGCCAGTTGAAGCAAATCATGCAGATGATAACTGGTATGCACAACGATTAATTTCTGAAGCTTTCAACCTAGCCACTGAACCCGGCAATGAAGGCCCTGTGCATATTAATGTTCCTTTCAGGGACCCGCTGTATAAAGAAGTGGAGAAGAGTGTTGAGGAATATAAGATTATTGATGTTCCGAACATTGAAAGGAGATTAACAACCGAACAGGAAAAAAAGCTGCTTGGAACTTGGATTGATTCAAAGAAAATCATGGTTATTGTTGGTCTGCATAAACCCGATAAAGAGCTAACTAACTTATTGGATACGGTAGCATCAAATCAATCTGTAGTTATAGTTACTGAGACCACATCAAATATGCAAGGTGATAAGTTTGTAGGTAATATTGATGCTGCACTTGATTCCCTCAAAGAAGAAGATAAAAAAGCATTCCATCCTGAATTACTGATTAGTCTTGGAGGGCCTGTCACTAGTAAGAAATTGAAACTATATCTCCGTAAGTATAAGCCATCGCAGCATTGGCATATTTCAGTTGCTGCCGAGCATACGGATACTTTCCAATCCCTAACCCATGCGTTACCAGTAGATGAGAAATACTTGTTCAACTTATTTTCAGGGCAGCATCATGATACGATAGGTAACTATGCTGAACATTGGCAAAGCGCCTCTACTAAAGCCTACAAAGAATTAGGTACATATTGCAAAGCGATTCCATTTACGGACATGAAAGCAATGGATGTGATCATGAAACATATCCCGCAGAATTCCGATGTACATTTGGGTAATAGCTCCCCCGTCCGCTATGCAAATTTGTTTGAGACTGATTCCAAAAATGGCATTCATTATTACTGTAATCGTGGAGTGAGCGGTATTGATGGAATAACCAGCACAGCTTTGGGTTCAGCGTATGCCACAGACAAAATGACTACCCTTGTAACAGGTGACTTAGCCTTTTTTTATGATTCCAATGCCTTGTGGAACAAATATCTTTGTGACAATTTCCGGATGATAATAATCAATAATAGGGGAGGAGGAATATTCCGTTTAATTGACTCAAAAGATACTCCCTTGCTTGAAAAATACTTTGAAGCAAAGCACTCTATGAAAGCTGAGGAATTGGTTAAAGCACATGATATTCCGTATTATTCTGCTAAAAATGAAGATGAATTAAAGCAAGCCTTCAATAAATTATACGCCGATCATAAAGGAAAACCAGCCGTATTGGAGGTATTTACTCCCAACGAGGAAAATGCAAATACCTGGGCGGGATATTTTAACAGCTTAAAAAATGAAAATGGAAAATAGAAAATGGGAAACAATAAAGGAATATAAAGAGATCCTTTTTACTTCCAACAATGGTATTGCTAAAATCAGCATCAATCGTCCCGAAGTGCATAATGCTTTTACTCCGCTTACAGTAGAGGAGATGATAGACGCCATGTATTTATGCAGGGAACGCACCGATATTGGTGTGATAATTCTTACTGGGGAAGGTGGAAAAGCCTTTTGTTCAGGAGGCGACCAAAGCGTTCGCGGGCATGGAGGATATGTAGGGAGCGATAAAGTCCCCCGTTTAAATGTATTAGATTTACAAAAACTGATTCGCTCCATACCTAAGCCTGTTATTGCTATGGTGGCTGGTTGGGCAATAGGGGGTGGGCATGTACTGCACGTAGTTTGTGATTTAACTATTGCCTCAGAAAATGCCCGTTTCGGACAAACTGGTCCTAAGGTTGGTAGCTTCGATGGTGGTTTTGGTGCTTCGTACCTGGCACGAATTGTGGGACAGAAAAAGGCCCGTGAAATATGGTACCTGTGCGACCAATACGATGCACAGGAAGCATTGGATATGGGGCTTGTAAATAAAGTGGTGCCGCTTGAAAAGTTAGAAGATACTACAATGGAGTGGTGCAATAAAATTATGCAGAAAAGTCCGCTTGCTATACGCATGCTAAAATCTTCGTTCAATGCAGAATTAGATGGGCAGGCAGGTTTACAGGAATTGGCGGGTAATGCAACGCTGCTATATTATCTTTCCGATGAAGCGAAAGAAGGTAAGAATGCCTTTATAGAAAAGAGAGATCCTGATTTTAGTAAATTCCCTAAATTCCCATAAGGTATGAGTAAAGCCCGTGCATGGGTTGTCTCCTTGCGGTTAAGAACTCTTCCTCTTGCATTGGCATGTACAGGTATGGGAAGCTTTCTGGCAGCAGGTTTCAGGGTTTTTAGTTTGCAAACTTGTTTGTTAACGGCGTTGACGGCAATCCTTTTGCAAATACTATCTAATCTTGCTAACGACTTTGGCGATTATAAAACCGGTGCCGATAACGAAGAAAGAGTAGGTCCGCAAAGAGCATTACAAAGTGGGGAAATCTCTATTGGTGCTATGCGAAATGCTATCATTATTACAGCCATATTGACTTTAATCTCCGGTTCATTTCTTTTATATCAATCTATAAATGGAACGGACATTTTTATTTTCTTTTTTATCATGGGTATCGCCAGCATTGCGGCTGCCATAAAATATACTATGGGTAAAAACCCCTATGGATATTCAGGTTTGGGAGATGTGGCTGTTTTTATTTTTTTTGGAATAATTGGGGTAGGAGGTCCATTTTATTTACATGCACATCATTTTTATCCTGCAATTTTATTGCCTGCCGCTGCGTTGGGGTTATTGAGTACGGGCGTATTGAATGTTAATAACATGCGAGACATTTACACCGATAAAGCCTCCGGAAAAAATACGATTGTAGTGAGGATGGGGCTTGCAAAAGCAAAAACATACCACCTCTTGCTTATCAGTTTTGCATTTGTATGTCTTATTGGGTTTAGTCTCTTGTATTCAACTTCAATATGGCAATGGGTATTTCTTCTTACACTACCTCTTTTTATCAAGCATTTGTCAAGTGTAATGAAAAGCGATTCTGCAGGTATGGATAAATACCTCAAACAACTTGCTATATCTACACTTCTACTTGTTCTTTGCTTTGGTATCAGCATTATTTTCAAGCCTTATGTATAAAGCAACATACGTAAAATACATGCTTCAATTTAAAAATCCTTCCGGTACATCAAGAGGTGTATTGACTGAAAAGCCCGCGTACTTTTTGAAGTTGTGGAAAGAAAATGAACCAAATATAGTTGGTCTAGGGGAGTGCAGTCTACTGAAAGGATTAAGTTATGATGATAAACCCGGTTACGAAGAAAAGCTGGCTGAGGTCTGCCAAAATGTGAATGAGTATGCCGACACTCCCTATGATGCGCTTAAAGAATTTCCTTCCATCTGCTTTGGGTTAGAAACGGCTATAAAAGATTTACAGAGTGGAGCTAGCAGGATATTATTCCCTTCTGATTTTACGGATGGAATTGAAGGTATCCCCATCAATGGCCTGATATGGATGGGCGATATTGGATATATGAAGGAGCAACTGAGAAAGAAAGTAGAAGAAGGATTTCGTTGCATAAAAATAAAGGTAGGCGCTATAGAATTTGAAGAAGAGCTGAAGTTTATCATTAATATGCGGAAAGAATACCCGCAAAACTATTTTGAAATTAGGTTGGATGCCAATGGGGGATTTTCATTGGATGAAGTGAATGAAAAATTAAGACGGTTCTCTAAATATAATATTCACTCTATTGAACAGCCTATCCGGCAAGGTAATTGGGATGGTATGGCCAAGCTTTGCAAAGAGTTGCCTATTCCTATTGCACTAGATGAAGAGCTTATAGGTATTTATTCTTATGAGGGAAAAGAAAAACTTATATCTACGATCCATCCTCAATACATAATTCTGAAGCCTTCGCTATTGGGTGGTTTCAGGCATTGCGAGGAGTGGATAGAAATTGCGAATAAACATAAAGTTGGATGGTGGATTACTTCCGCGTTAGAGACTAACATTGGTCTGAATGCTATTGCCCAATGGACTTATACTTTGAACAGCAAACTTCCGCAAGGATTAGGTACAGGACAATTATACACCAATAATATAGTATCTCCTTTGCTCATTGAAGATTCCAAGCTTTGGTACATGGGTGACGGATGGAGCTTTGACAGAATTGATACAGAATGAATTATTTCGATGAGCTTACATTAAATGGTCAGACTTATTTCAAGGATGAGTTAGTCAAGTTAGTTAAGAAGAGACTTGATGAACCAGATATTTCCGAGTTTAAAAAAACATTGTACAGTTTCATTGGTGATTGGATTTCTGATAAAGAAACAATCACCGTTAGCACATCCGGAACAACAGGTACTCCAAAGGAGGTCGCTTTCAAAAAACAGCAGTTTATAAATAGCGCTCTGATGACCTGTGGTTATTTTAATTTAAGCACAAATACAAGAAGTCTGCTTTGCCTTTCTCCCGGATATATTGCCGGAAAGATGATGATTGTTCGTGCCTTTGTGAGTGGCATGGATTTAGTAACACTTGAGCCATCTGATAAACCGATGCTGGGTTCCATAGGGAAAATTGATTTTGCGGCATTTGTACCATTGCAGGTTCAGAGCCTGGTTAGCGATGAAATAAGCAGAAAAAAATTCACAACGATTAAGAATGTAATTATAGGTGGGGCTCCTATTTCCTCTTCGCTGGAAAAAGAACTGGAAAACTGCACGAATAGTGTTTATGCTACATTCGCCATGACTGAAACCCTGAGTCATATTGCCCTAAGAAGGTTAAGCGGAAAAACAAAAAGTGACAAATATTTTGCATTGCAGGGAGTATATTTTGAGCAGGATGAAAGAGGGTGCCTCATTGTCAATGCTCCTTTGGTGAGTGATTCTCCTATTATTACGAATGATGTGATCGAGTTATATGATTCTGCCCATTTTAAATGGTTGGGGCGCTATGATAATGTTATCAATAGCGGAGGGATTAAGATTCACCCGGAAATAGTAGAAAATAAGCTTGCATCTGTTATGGGTACAAATCGCTTTTTTATTGCTTCTATGCCTGACGATAAACTTGGACAAAAGGTCGTAATAGTTATTGAAAGCACAGGAGAAGTGAACAAAAAACAAATAACAAAAAGTTTAGAGGGGTGCCTTTCCAAATACGAAAGACCTAAAGCCTATTATAAGATTGATAAGTTTTTAGAAACTCTTACTGGTAAAATAAAGAAGCAGGAGACATTGAAGCTCGCGCAGAAAATTTAATCTGCCTGGTTTATATTTTTCAGGGCAATAAGTTGTTCTCTTATTTTTAAAAGTGAAGTATAAACTGCATCTTTATTCAGAGCTTCTTTGCGGTTTTCTTTCAGGTAGTTTTTAGCACCTTCCAATGTGTAGCCCTGTTCCTTAATTAGGTTATACAATACGCGTATTTTAGAAATATCTTGTGGGGTGTACTGTCTGTTGCCTCTGCTATCCTTTGATAAATCAAGAATAGCGGAGAATTCTTTTTCCCAGAACCGTAATAAGGAAGCATTGACTTGAAACATTTCAGCTACTTCTCCGATGGAGTAGAAAAGCTTAACTGTTTCTTTTTCTTTGTAGGGCATTACCTTGCTCCTTGTTTAAATTTTTCAATAAAATCCCTCGTAAACTTTGATAGCACTAATTCACCGCTCATTTCGGCACGCTCATGTAATAGGGTATCCCAATTTTCTGTCCCTTCCCAAAATACTTTCTTTAGCATCATCATCGCTTCAGGATTGCTTTGCGATAGCTTAGTAGCTAGCTCTTCTACTGCTTTATCAAGCTCTTGAACAGTAGGATAAATATTTACATACATTCCCTTTTCTTTTGCCCATTGTGCGCTATACCATTCGCTCGCATTAATAGCCAATGCTGCTAATGCAGAGGTACCAACTTTTCTTTCCACCGCGGGGCCCACCACAAAAGGGCCTATTCCAACATTTAGCTCGCTTAGTTTTATCGAAGCAGCTTCAGTAGCCAGTGTATAATCTGCTGCTGAAGCAATACCAACACCTCCGCCTACAGCCTTCCCTTGAACCCGTGCAATGACAAATTTAGGAGCCTTACGCATGGCATTAATTACGGCAGCAAAACCCGAGAAGAATTTTTTACCTGTTTCAAAATCAGCTATTGAAATGAGTTCATCAAAAGAAGCTCCGGCGCAAAATGTTTTTTCTCCAATGCTTTTTATTACGATAACTTTTGCTTCCTCATTCTTTCCGGCATTCTCTATTTCTGTGGCCAAGTTGTGAAGCAGAGCTCCGGGAAGGGAATTACTTTGAGGATGGAAAAATTCTATGGTAGCAATTCCATTGGCTATCCATGTTTCTACTTTGCCTGTATTCATACTAATTATAGTAAAGCATTATCGGTAGTGGCTTCCGGGGTAGTAACCGGAGATAAGTTCTTGTCTTCAATTACTTCGCCATGTTCGCAACGAATTGTACGGGCAGGAAATTTCTGCACTAAGGCGAGGTTATGAGTAGCAATAATAACTGAACAATTAGTTTCTGTAATGCCTTGCATCAAACGGATAATATCTTCCGATGTTTCCGGATCAAGGTTGCCGGTAGGTTCATCGGCCAATATAATTTCCGGGTGATTGAGAAGCGAGCGGGCAATAGCTACCCGTTGCTGTTCTCCTCCCGAAAGCTCATGCGGCATTTTAAATCCTTTTGTTTGTAAGCCAACTTTATCGAGCACTTCGTTTACACGTTCATTCATCAGTTTTTTATCGTTCCAGCCAGTGGCATGTAATACGAAAAGAAGATTATCCTTCACGCTTCTGTCCATCAATAGTTGAAAGTCTTGAAAGATTATGCCTAATTTTCTACGCAATAGCGGGATTTGTTTCCGTTTTAATTTACTTAAATCGTATTCGGCAATATGTGCCTCGCCTTCCCGTAAAGGAACTTCTCCATAAAGTGTTTCGAGCAGGCTGCTTTTACCGCTTCCTGTTTTTCCCATAAGGTAAATATATTCACCCTTTTTTATTTCCAGGTTTACGCGACTTAGGATAAGATTATCTCCCTGGTAAATAGCTGCATTTTTGATGCTGATGGTGATATTTGAATCCATGGATATAGAAAGGTTAAAGCAATGTTTTTAGTATGCGTAAATTATGCGTGTAGTTTCTTCTTTCTTCGCTGAAGATACCCACGTGGTCAAGCTTATCGATGTGGACTCTTCCTGATGCGTGAATAATCTGCATATCTGGTAATACAATGCCCACATGTGTGATTGCACCATCTTCATTATCAAAAAATGCCAGATCGCCAGGTTTAGCTTCCTCCGGAAAATCGAGTGTTTCACCTTGTTCCACTTGTTGAGAAGCGTCTCTGTGGAGCTTGATTCCATTTAGCAGATAAACAATTTGGGCAAAACCGGAACAATCAATACCAAATGGAGTGCGGCCTCCCCATAAATAAGGGCTATTAAGAAAAATAAAAGAATCCTCTACAATGCTGGAGCGTCTGGGTTTTACACCAGGAGTAGTCACACTTCCCTGGAAAGTATATTTTTTGTTTTCAATGGCGAACTCTTTACCCTTTGTAATCGGCAAACGAGCACCTATGGTCACCGGAAGTGAAATATTATCCGTTGTTTCCGTAATAATGCCTACGAGGTCTGAACTGCACGAGTACCCTGCACTAGCAAGTTGGTCAAATGTATCTTTTGAGATAGAGAGAAACTGTTTTCTATCTATCCAGCTTTTGTACCCGTCTATGGCAGAATTAATATATACCCAGTTTTTATGTTCTTCGAGCACTTCAAAATGTTCGCCGAATAAAAGCTGGGTAACCATTTCGCTCTTGTCCGAAGGTTCTCTCCGGCAAGGTACTACACTCAGGTTACAAAAGCCAAACAAATTCATACTGTTACATTAATTCAATTACTAAGGCACTTGCACCACCACCACCATTGCATATTCCGGCAGCGCCATATTTTGCTTTGTTTTGTTTTAACACGTTGAGCAGTGTTACTACAATGCGTGCACCTGAACATCCCAATGGATGCCCTAGAGCTACAGCTCCGCCATGAACATTCACCTTATCAGGATTGAGGTTTAAGAGCTTATTATTGGCAAGAGCCACAACCGAAAATGCCTCATTGATTTCAAAATATTCAATATCGCTGATTTTCAATTTTGCTTTTTCAATGGCTTTCGGTAATGCTTTAGCAGGTGAGGTGGTAAACTTTTCAGGAGCTTGTTCTGCATCAGCATAACCAATGATTTTAGCAAGCGGTTTCAATCCCAATTCCTCTGCTTTTTCTTTACTCATAATCACCAATGCGGCAGCTCCGTCATTCAAGGTAGAGGCATTAGCTGCAGTCACGGTTCCATCTTTTTGGAATACAGGTGAAAGAGATGGTATCTTATCAAACTTAACGTTTTTATATTCTTCGTCTTCGCTAACTACAATAGCCGGGCCTTTGCGTTGAGGTACTTCTATAGGTACCACTTCATCTTTAAAAGCGCCGCTTTTCCATGCATTGGCTGCACGGGTGTATGAGGCGATAGCATGTTCATCTTGTTGTTCGCGGGTTATTTGGCAGTCTTTAGCGCAGAGTTCACCTGCAAGTCCCATATGTGTATGTGAAAAAGGATCGGTGAGGCCATCGTAAATCATTCCGTCAATAAGGGTTCCATTGCCCATGCGGTAGCCTTTGCGGGCTTTATCTAAATAATAAGGTGTAAGTGACATGCTTTCCATTCCACCTGCAACTACCACATCATTATCACCCAGCATAATGCTTTGAGCAGCCCACATAATAGATTTCATGCCCGAGGCGCATACTTTGTTTACCGTTGTACAAGGCACATTATCGGGTATACCGGCATGGCGTGCAGCCTGGCGGGCGGGCGCTTGTCCCACGCCTCCTTGTAGCACATTGCCCATGAATACTTCATTTACGTTAGATGGGTCAAGTTTTATTTTTTCAAGGGCTTGTTTTATGGCAGTTGCACCCAGCATAACTGCCGGAACTTCTGATAAGGCTCCGCCAAAACTGCCTATGGGCGTGCGGACTGCTGAAACGATATACACTTCTTTTGACATAGTTTTAAATTAATGCTTCAAAAGTAAACCTTTTATGGAAATTGAGAATGCAGAATTAATAGTAAAAAACAGCCCAGATATATTCTCCATTTTCAATTCTCTACGTTTCACTTTTTTATGTACGTTTGAAGTTCTTAGCAAATCGTAACTATTTATGTCAAATGAGCAAAGCCTTACGCACCGTGCGCTGAACACCACTGTTATTGTAGCCGCCCTAGGCTATTTTGTAGATATATACGATTTGATATTGTTCGGTGTGGTGCGCCGGCCCAGCTTGGCAGCGTTGGGGTTTAAGCCCGAAGATATATTAGAAAAAGGGATAGCCCTGCTCAATTGGCAGATGGCCGGTATGATGCTGGGTGGCATTGTTTGGGGCATTCTTGGCGATAAGCGCGGCAGGCTTTCCATATTGTTCTTCACTATCCTGCTATACTCTATTGCCAATATTGCTAATGCATATGTACACGATTATACCCAATATGTTGTTTTACGCTTTATAGCAGGTTTCGGGCTGGCGGGCGAACTAGGCTTGGGTATCACCCTTGTATCGGAAGTGATGACTAGCAAAAACAGGGGATATGGTACTACCATTGTAGGTGGAGTAGGAGTATTAGGAGCTGTTTTGGCGTATTTTGTAACCAGTTGGTTTAATTGGCAAAGCGCTTATGTAGTAGGTGGAGTATTAGGTCTTGCTCTGCTTGTATTGCGGATTTTGGTAAGAGAGTCGGGGATGTTTAATAAAGTAAAACAGACACAAACCAACAGGGGGCAGTTTTTAAGCCTTTTTACCAATTCCAAACGTTTTGTAAAGTACTTGTATTGTATATGCCTGGGGCTGCCGGTTTGGTATATTATCGGTTTGCTGGTTAACTTCTCTACTGAGTTTGCCCAAAAGGTATTCCATATAGATGGTACCATTGTTGCAGGTCAAGCCATTATGCTACACTACATAGGCGCATCTATCGGTAGCCTGCTGTGGGGTATTATTAGCCAGTTGCTGCATTCACGGCGCAAAGCCCTGATGATTGCCATGTACAGCATGGTACTGGTGGCCGGAGTTTATTTTTCCTCTTTCGGAATGAGCGCTAATGCCTTTTATACCATTATATTGTTGCTAGGTATTACACAAGGTTACTGGACTGTATTTATTACCGTAGCTTCGGAGCAGTTTGGTACTAATTTACGTGCCACAGTTACTACTACCGTTCCCAATTTTGTTCGAGGTTCATTTATTGGTGTATCACTATTATTTGGTATACTTGAAAAGACCCAATTAGGTATGTGGAATGCGGCCATATTAGTAGGTATTATTTCCATAGGGCTTGGATTCCTTGCCCTTTACAAATTGCAGGATACCTATAATAAAGACCTCGATTATACCGAAGAATAAGCTAAGGTTTTCGAGTTTAATTGCAACACTTTTGGCGACAGTATAAAGCGTCTTTTTGCTCGATATTTGCTGATATTCAATAGTTTAAATATGAAACACGCAAGGCAAATCCAGTTGCAATTAGCCGGTCAATACAAATGGCTGGCAAATACTATACATTAAATTTCGATGAAATTAGTTGATAGGCAATGGATTCCCTATACCTTCAAGGTTTTCCAATTCCCTTTTCTAAAATAATAGAAGGCAATCAGCGCAATCATGGTTTCTGCTACAGGAGTTGCAATAAAGGCTCCGGTAGCTTTTAAATCCAAACCCTTTGATAAAAAATAAGCGAACGGAATTTGAAATAGCCAAAAGCAAATAAGGTTAATGATGGTAGGTGTTCGGGTATCTCCGGCACCATTCAAAGCCTGGGTCATTACCATGGATATGCCATAAAAAATATAGCCCGAACCAAAAATCCGTAATGCCTGAACGCCGTATCGAATGATAGCTTCATCCTTTGTAAAAAAGCTAACGATTGGCTGGGCGAAAACCAAGAATATGATCATTACAGTGCCCATAAAAGAAGCATTATATTTAGCCGTAAGCATAACGCTTTTTTGAGCTCTTTCAATTTGGTTCGCTCCCAGGTTTTGTCCCACCAGGGTTGCTGCCGCATTACTCAGCCCCCAAGCAGGCAGAATGAAAAACACCATATTACGGATAGCTATCTGGTACCCGGCCGAGGCTGCTGTTCCCCCGGTTTCGGCAACCAGTCTTGCCAATACAATCCAGCTTCCGCTGGCAATAATAAACTGCAAGGTGGCGGGCCATCCCACTTTTATAATTGATTTAATAATAGTTGGATTAATGTTGAAATAATGCAGCTTGAGCTTCAACGTACCTTTCCCGTTAAACAGGTGATAGCATTGATAAACCACGCCGGAACTTCTTCCTATCACGGTTGCCATAGCGGCCCCTTTTAATCCCAGGAAATGAATAAAAATAGGGCACAGGATAATATTAATAAGGCTTGCGAGCCATAAACTTTTCATGGCTATAGCGGCATTGCCGGCACCACGGAAAATACCATTGATCAGGAATAAAAGCATAATGCCCATGCTTCCGCCAAACATGATGCGCGTAAAAATGGCCCCATCATGAACCACGGTAGCATTTGCCCCCATCAGCGATAATATGTTCCCCGCAAATAATACTCCGGCAGTGCTGATAACAGCCGTAACCACTAAGCAAATTAGTAGCGATTGAGCTCCCGCCACTGCTGCATCTTCCGGATTCTTTTCACCAATGCGCCTTGCTACAATAGCCGTAGCGGCTGTGCTCAACCCAATGGCTATGGAATAAATAAGTGTAATAACAGATTCTGTTAAGCCTACGGTGGCTATTGCATTTTGCCCCAATTTTCCCACAAAAAACATATCTACCAGCGCGAATACACTTTCCAGGCTTAATTCAAGAATCATGGGGATAGCAAGCAAAATAACAGCTTTACGGATGCTTCCCTGTGTATAGTCCTGCTCTTCCCCGTTAAGAGAAAGCTTAATAATATCAAATACTTTTTTTAGCACAATCGGTATAATAAGACATGGAATTTGGCCGCTAAGATAGCTTTATAGAAAAGAATAGTATTTGCTAAGGTCTTTCTTTCATTCATTGCCATAAATATTTGTCATAACTTTGTATTATGACAACGCTGCAAATAAAAAATAAGCTTATCCGCAGTATTAAAGCTGTGGAAGACCCTAAAGTATTGGAAGATCTATACCGCCTATTACATATTGAAACGGAGAATATAGAAGAATTGAAGACTCCTCCCAAAATAAAAGACTCCGTAACCAAAGGGTATTGGGATATCCGGAATGGAAGATATGTAAGTAATAGGAAAGCTGATATTGAAACGGACCAATGGCTAAAGAAATAATTTGGTCGGATCAGGCATTTAATCAGCGTAAAAATATTCTCCGGTATTGGATATTAAAGAATAAATCAACTGCCTATAGTATTAAGTTAGACCAGCTTTTCAGGGAGGCCGTAAAGCTAATTGCTGAATACCCGCTTATTGGAAAACCAACTGACATAAAGAATACCAGGGCTAAAAAACTTCGCGATTATTTTATTTTTTACCAGGAAATGGAAAAGCAAATACATATACTTGGAATTTGGGACACCCAGAAAAAAAGCTTCGTTGTAAGCAGGTTACCCAGAAGAAGATAGTGTCGGAGCCCGACTGGCAATAAAGTAATAACGTCATTGCGAGTCCGCCACAGGTGGACGTGGCAAGCTCTGCCAATAACCCTTTCTTTTCTTTCACTGCCATAAATATTTTTCATAACTTTGTGTTACTAAAACCTAGTACATGTCGGCAGCTGAAATAAAGGGAATAAAACATAACCTGGTTGACTGGATAAATCATCTTTCTGATATAGAGCTCATTTCTTTTTTAGATAGTATAAGAATTTCCAGAACAAAAAAAGATTGGTGGGATGAACTTTCCGATACACAGAAGAATAAGGTTTTGGCGGGGTTAAAAGATGCAGATAAAGGTAATTTGTCGTCGTCCGAAGCATTTTGGGATAAATTGAAAAATGCCTGAACAGCGCATTATACCTGTACTATGGACTGACAGGGCATTACAAGATGCAATTGACATCAAAGCTTATTTAATCAACGCAATTTTCCAATAAAGAGTTTGAGCATTTCATATCGCTGCTTCGGGCTTTTGAAATAGCTGTTTCCGCCTTTCCGCAACTATATCCACTGTCATCTGTGCAACCCGGCATTCGTAGGGCTGTATTGAGTAAGGTAGTTTCTGTGTTTTACCGGGTAGATAAGCAGCAAATAGAAGTGCTTGCTATATTAGATAACAGGCGCGATATCATATCGGAAACCTTTGGAAGCTGAGCCATCCCCGGTCAGCCAGGTTGGCAACCACTACAAATGGTTTTAAAGCCCCTTTAGGAGTTTGGGGCAATATCCTTTTTCTTCCGAAACGAAATAACCCCTTTGCGGCTTTGGATTTCCCAAAACACTACCTGAAGTATTATGGCAACAATAAAAGTACCCCAATAGGCAGAAGTATGTCTATATGCCACGCCATATTTACCTATCCATGAAATAGGTATATGAATAAACCTGTAAATAAGCTTCAAAAGGTGTAATCCAAGAGACTCGTCAATCATTGCTGCCATAAACCCAACAATTGCACCGGAAATAAGTCCCAGTTGCCTTTTCTTTTTCTTGTCCCCGGTCAAAGCTAAATTAGCCCAGACATAGCAAACGAGAGCATAGGCAAGCATAAAAATAAGTATATAGTAAAGCGGAGTATCTCTCCACAAGCCCTTAATTAGCAATTCAAGGAGTATAATTACAAAAAAGACTATAAACTCACATACAAATAGGAGCAGGTACTTTAAAATTCTGGCAAGCATAAAGCAAAGCTATTTTGCGCTTGTCAAAGGTAGGGGATTTTTATAAGTTTTGCTTTTTTACCATGGAGGCACTGAGAACACAGATTTTCACAGAGAAATACCTATTGCTGTAAAACTTACGGAAATAACAGGTAAAAACGGGTATTGCATTTCTTTCGCCTATGGTGTGACCGATAATTGATAGGAGACGGCTATTTCGGGCTTGTCAAAGATATGGGGCTTATAGAAAGAAGGGCAGGAGCGAAGTCAGTAGAAAATTATTTCTATATTTGTCTTAAATAGAGCATGATCAAATTTATCATCAAATATGATTTAACTGATAAGTTAAATGGTATTTAAAAGAAAATTATTTTTGTAGAGGTTCAATATAATATGATTAGCCTTAATTAACAATGGACAAGAATTCTGTATTAAAAAATATTCCGGTAGATCAGATAAAACCAAATCCTGTAAATCCAAGATTTGTATTCCGACAGGAAGAAATGGATTCATTATTGGTTTCTATCAAGAAAAATGGTATTCAAGTGCCAATTTCTGTATATAAAGATGGGAATAATTATGTGTTAATTGATGGGGAAAGAAGATGGAGGACCTGCTTAAAGTTAAACTTTGAGGAGATTCCTGCAATTATTCAGAAAAAGCCCACTGACCTTGAAAATCTCTTGATGATGTTTAATATTCATGCATTAAGGGAACAGTGGGACTTATTTACGATAGCAAATAAGCTTACAGATATAATTAAATTATTGGTGGATCGGAATGGATATTACCCAACAGAATCACAGATAAATGAGGAGACTGGACTAACACGAAGTACTATTAGAAGATGTAAGGTAATTATTGATTTGCCTGATAAATATAAGGGTATAGTTTTGGAAGAACTAAAAAAACCAAAAGCGAAGCAAAAGCTTACTGAAGATTTTTTTATTGAAATGGAAACTTCTTTAAAAAGAGTAAGGAATACAATACCCGAATTGCTCTTATTAAATAGTATTGATAAAACTCGAGATACTCTTATTAAAAAGTATCAAACAGGAATAATTAAAAATGTTTTGGACTTTAGAAAAATTGCAAAACTAACCACTGCCCCGAAGAAGTTTGACTATCCAAAAAGTCAAGCTATAAAGGCCTTAACTAGAATATTTTCCGACAATAATGAAGGTATTGATGATATTTTTAATTCAACAGTGAGTAACCTATATATGGATAGAAAATTATTATCAAATTTTACTTCTGTATTGTCTCATATTGAAGCACTTGATGATGATGAAAAAGATGATGAGCAGATAGTTGCAGCCTTAAAAGAAATTAGGCGAGCAATTGATAACTTTTTAAAGGGCTAACATGAATTATTCATTACTTAGTCCACATCTTCACCAAATTGCTGAATCAGCAAATAGGATAATAAAAACAAGATATAGTCTTACTACAGATGGTGTAGTAGAAGAATCAATAACAGCCGATATTCCTGTTAGATTTACGCTTCATTGGAAAACGAAAACACATTATATTGCTTGCGAAGTTTCCGATAGGCCATTTCCAAGATCAATCAAACAAACTTTCGCCGATATAGTAGCTTCTAATTATCCAATAAGAATAATTATTGCTTATCCAAAAGATACTGGGTTAAATTCAAAAGACTATCAGGATGATATTAACCAGTGTAAAAAATTTGGTATTGGTTATCTTTCTATTGACAATACAGGAATAGGTCAAATTGAGTATAAGGGAATATCCTTACCCTTGTATATTCCCTACCCATCAGATTTTAAAAAGTTTAATGCTAAAATCAAAAGCAATGTTCAAGATTGTTATGATCACTATCTTCTGAAAGGTGATCCTGATGTCGGATTGCAGCAGTTAGGGCAGATTGTTGAGCGCTTAATTTATACGACTGGAGAACAGGCAAAAAAAGCTGGACAATTCACATTTTCAAATTTCAATCCTCCTGAGTATATTTCTCAGGGTGCATTAATAAATGCTATGATAAATGAAAATGTTTTAGACAATGGTATTTTAGGAAGATGTAAGGATTTTGCGAAAGATAGAAATAGTACAAGCCATAAGGCAAAAAGTATAACCGAGGCTAGGAAAATAGAAACTAAACTAAAGGACAATTTCATTACGGGGTTGAAAATCCTCGAAGATTTACCCATATCAATTCTTAATAAAGCGTATAGAGTGAAAATGTAACTGTATTTCTACATTTTATTTCCCTTTTTCCTACCCTTGCAACCCTCTAAAAAATCCTGACTGAAAAATAGATATTTCTTTTTTTCCTATCTTTGCTAAAAGCATTTCATGAGCGTATTAGTGATAAAAATAAAAGACGAAGGGAAAACTACTCAATTAAAAAAGTTTATCGCCAGTATTTTTGGTGAAAAGGCAAATGTATTGACTGATGAGGAGTACAGGGATTCTAAACTGGCAGAATTGCTGGAGGAAGGGCTAAAATCAGAATCGCTGTCTGCTAAAGAAACGCGAAAAGAATTTAAGAAGCGTGGAGTTAATTACTAAGAAATCTTTTCTTCGTGATTGGGACAATATTGGCAGTAAGGACCTTAACAGGAGTATTGAAACTCTGGTAAAAAGCATTTCCCGCGCACATTCCATTTCAGAAATTCCTAGAATGAAAACTCTCAGGAGCCGCAGTCATAGTCACAAAATTGAAATCAGAGTACAAAAAAAAGCCTATTGGATTATTTGTGACGTTTTAGGCAATAAAGTGCGTTTTGTTCGTATTAAGTCCGAAACCTGGTGTAAAAATAACCTGTAATCTTTAGCTGGTTATATTTCATTTCACTTTTTTTACTACCTTTGCAACCCTTTTTAAAAAAGGAAGGAAAAGTCGCCCGGCAGCGACTAATAATAACCCTCCTGCTATGCCGTAGGCAGGACAACCATAATAAAAATGGCAGAAATAGAAACAGAACACATGCCTATCGCCCCACCGGCGGAGTCGACCGAAATCAATTGGGAGACCATTGGCAAAAAACAAGACAACTACAATTACGCAGAACGCGACAGGTTGTCAGCACTTTACGAAAAAACCTTAACATCGATTGCTGAAAACCAGGTATTGGATGGCAAGGTGGTTGAAATGACATCGAAGGATGTGGTTGTCAACATCAATTACAAATCGGAAGGGGTAGTACCACTGTCCGAATTCAGGTATAACCCCGATTTAAAGATCGGCGATACCGTTGAAGTATATGTAGAAAAGCAGGAAGACAAGAATGGCACCTTGCTCATTTCCCACAAAAAGGCTCGTTTTGTACGTGCCTGGGAAAGGGTTAACAGCGCCCTTGCTACCAGCGAAATTATTAAAGGCCTCGTTAAATGCCGCACCAAGGGCGGTCTTATTGTGGATGTGTTTGGCATGGAAGCGTTCCTTCCGGGCTCGCAAATCGACGTTAAGCCTGTTCGCGATTACGATATCTATGTAGGTAAAACCATGGAATTCAAGGTGGTGAAAATCAACCCTGAGTTCAAGAACGTGGTAGTATCGCACAAAGCGCTTATCGAAGCAGAAATTGAACAACAAAAACAAGAAATCATTGGCAAGCTCGAAAAAGGCCAGGTGCTGGAAGGCACGGTTAAAAACATCACCTCTTATGGTGTGTTTATTGACCTCGGCGGCGTTGACGGGCTTATCCACATTACCGACCTTAGCTGGTTCCGCATTACACATCCAGAAGAAGTGGTGCAAATCGGCCAAAAGATACATGTGGTTATCCTTGATTTCGATAACGAAAAGAGACGTATACAATTGGGCTTAAAACAATTGAGCGCCCACCCATGGGATTCATTAAGCGCTGACTTAAAGGTAGGCGACAAGGTGAAAGGCAAGATTGTAGTAGTGGCCGATTACGGTGCATTCATCGAAATTGCTCCGGGTATCGAAGGGCTTATCCACGTATCAGAAATGTCGTGGAGCCAGCACTTGCGTACCGCTCACGATTTCTTCAAGGTAGGCGACGAAACCGAAGCCGCTGTTCTTACCCTCAGCCGTGAGGAAAGAAAAATGACCTTAGGTATCAAGCAACTTACCCCAGATCCATGGAGTAAGATCATGGAAAAATATCCTAGAGGCTCCAAGCATACCGGAACCGTTCGCAACTTCACCAACTTTGGCGTGTTTGTAGAACTGGAAGAAGGTATCGACGGATTAGTTCACATCTCCGACCTTTCATGGACCAAGAAAATCAAGCATCCTTCCGAATTCACCAAAGTAGGCGATAAGCTGGATGTAACAGTATTGGAAGTGAATAGCGAAACCCGCAGATTAAGCCTCGGCCACAAACAACTGGAAGAAAATCCTTGGGATACATTTGAAACTATCTTCACGATAGATTCAGTTCACAAAGGAACCATTACCAGCGTGTCTGACAAGGGCGCAACCGTTAACCTCCCTTACGGAGTAGAAGGTTTTGCACCTGCCAAGCATTTGACTAAGGAAAGTGGTATACCAGCTAAGGTGGACGAAGTGCTCGACTTTAAGGTTATTGAATTCAATAAAGAAGCCAAGAAGATCATCCTTTCTCATGCGAGAATCAGGGAAGATGCCATGGCAGAAGAAAAAGTAGCTAAGTCGAATGAAAAGAGAGTGGAAGCTAAAGACACCCGCAATGCGGTGAAGAAGCTAGCAACCAACATTCAAAAAACCACCCTTGGTGATTTGGATAGCCTCTCTAACCTGAAATCGGAAATGACGAAGTCGGAAGCAGCCGCAGATAAAAAAGCAGCAGCCAAGAAAGCTTCGGAAGATAAGACAGAAGGATCAGAAGAACCTGCTCAAGAATAACCGAAATAGGTAAACTTTAAGCCGGATGTGCATAAAAGCATATCCGGCTTTTTTTATGCCTGGATTAATCGGAGCAAAAAAAATTAACCGCACACGTCACTGCGAGGTACGAAGCAGTCTCTATCATTTCCTTCTTATTTTCCTAAACCATATTACCTTTACACCCACAAACCCAATACATGCACAGAATAGCCATTTTTGCCTCGGGCGAAGGTACCAATGCCCGCAATTTTGTTGAATACTTTAAGGATAGTAAGGACATTCGTATTGCACTTATAGTATCTAATAAAAAGGAAGCAGGCGTAGTGCAAATGGCCCATGAGGCAGGTATTGAAATACTCATTGTTGATAGGGATAGTTTTTATACCGGCAATAAAGTGGTAGATGAACTGCAACAAAAAGCTGATTTCATAGTACTAGCAGGCTTCCTGTGGATGATACCTGATAACATTTGCAAGGCATTTGCCGGGAAGATGGTGAATATTCATCCGGCGCTATTACCTAATTATGGTGGCAAGGGCATGTATGGCTCCAAAGTACATGAAGCTGTAATTACCAATAAGGAAAAGGAAAGCGGCATCACCATTCATTATGTAAATGATAAGTACGATGAGGGGAAGATTATCTTCCAGGCCAAATGCGCAGTAGAGAGTTCCAATACACCAGAAATACTTGCCCAAAAAATACATGAATTAGAATACAGGTTCTATCCTCAAGTAGTGGAAAAACTGTTACTTGGGAATATATCCTAAATTTGTGCTTTATGACAGCAGAAAATAATGAGTTAAAACGTCCTATTAGGGTATTGGTAGCCAAAGTGGGTCTCGATGGCCATGATAGGGGCGCTAAAGTGATAGCTTCCTTTCTGCGCAATGCGGGTATGGAAGTTATTTATACAGGCTTGCATCAAACCCCTGAAAGTGTGGTAAACACCGCTTTGCAGGAAGACGTAGACGTAATCGGGTTGAGCATCCTTTCAGGTGCGCATAATACCGCCTTCCCAAAGGTTATCAAGTTGATGAAAGAAAAGCAATTGGATGATGTGCTCCTAACAGGCGGTGGCATCATTCCTGATAAGGATATGGAAGAACTCAACAAACTGGGTGTAGGCAAGCTATTTCCTCCGGGAACAGATACACACATCATTGTAGAATATATTCAAAACTGGGTAGAAGAACACAGGAAATTCTAAATACATGAAAACTTACGAGAATTTAAAGACAGCAATAGAAAATGGTATTTGCACCATCACCATCAATCGCCCTGATAAACTAAATGCATTAAATCGTGCAACGGTACAGGAGATTGGTGAAGCTGTAAAAGAAGCGAATGAAGATAAAAGTGTAGCGTTTATAATACTTACCGGCGAAGGACCTAAGTCTTTTGCTGCCGGTGCCGATATTAAAGAGTTTATTGGATTGACAGATGAACAAGGCATGGCTATGGCAAAAGCAGGTCAGGATGTGTTTCAAAGTATTGAAAATAGCTCCAAACCTGTTATTGCTGCAGTAAACGGTTTTGCGTTAGGTGGTGGCTGTGAGCTGGCAATGGCCTGTCATTTGAGAATAGCATCGGAGAACGCAAAATTCGGACAACCGGAAGTGAACCTGGGCCTAATACCCGGTTATGGCGGTACGCAAAGGCTTGTGCGCAGCATAGGAAGAAGCAAAGCACTGGAATATATGATGACCGCTGAAATGATAAATGCACAAAAAGCGTTGGAATTGGGATTGGTAAACTATGTAGTTCCACTGGAAGGGTTGCATGCTAAATGCTTAGAAATAGTAACGGAAATTAAAACCAAGTCTCCTTTTGCCATTGGGGCTGTTATCCGCGCTGCCAATGCATATGATGGAACCAGCAAAGGTTTCGAAGCAGAACTAACCGAATTTGGAAAATGTTTTGCATCCAAAGAAATAAAAGAAGGCATCAGTGCATTTTTGGAAAAACGAAAACCGAATTTCAGTGAGAAGGTATGAGTTATAAGTTATAAGCGGTCATAACTCATAATTCATAACTTATAACCATTCATGAAGCCACTCAAAGATTTAGCAGGACAAACAGTAGTATATGGACTTCCGAGCATTATCGGAAGATTTCTTAGCTACTTTTTGGTCACTTTATATACGTATACGTATGCTCCGGTTGAGTATGGAAAGGTAACATACCTGTACGCATATATTTCATTTATCAATATACTTCTTACCTATGGAATGGAAACTTCTCTCTTCAATTTCTCAAGGTTAGAGGACGACAAAAAGAAAGTTTACAGCACCATACTTTTATCTGTTGTTTCCACTTCGGTTTTATTCCTTGCGCTTGTCGGCATTTTTCGTCAATCCATTTCGGGATTAATGAATATGCCTGACCATCCTGAATATATTGTATGGTTAGCAGGCATCTTATGTGCTGATGCTATTTCAGCAATTGCTTTTGCCAAATTAAGGCAATTGAATAAAGCCCGCCGATTTGCAACTATAAAGGCGATTAATATTCTCGTATATATATTCAGTAATCTGTTTTTTATATTGATTTGCCCTAAGGTAATGAAGCACCCCGACAGCAGTTTATATCCTATTGTGAATTTTGTTTATAATCCAAATATAGGTGCGGGCTATATCATACTCTCCAATCTTTTTGCAAGTCTCATTACGCTTTTAATGGTACTCCCTGATATGTTTAAGGCCGGAGTTAACTTCGATTCCGTACTTTGGAAAAGAATGATGCCTTATGCGATGCCTCTGCTTTTTGCAGGTTTAGCCGGGATGGTAAACGAAACCCTTGACAGGGTTTTGTTGGGATATATGCTCCCTCCGGAGACCAGATGGCAGCAAGGAGGCATTTACAGCGCCTGTTATAAAATATCCATTATAATAACCATGTTTGTACAGGCATTCAAATATGCTTCCGAACCCTATTTCTTTGCGAATGCAAAGGAAAAAGACTTTGGCAAAACTTTTGCGGATATTGTCAAGTACTTTATTATCGGTTGTTTGGTTATATCCTTAGGTACATTGTTAAACCTTTCGTGGATAAAATATTACATCCATAAAGATTATTGGAGTGGGCTTTCTGTGGTACCGATATTATTACTGGCGAATTTGTGCCTGGGCGTATTTTATACACTCTCAATCTGGTATAAACTGGCTAATAAAACAATGTATGGGGCCTATCTTACTATAATCGGGGCCATTATTACCATTGTGCTTAATATTTACTGGATACCAAGAATCGGATACATAGGCTGCGCTTGGGCTACGCTTATATGCTATGCGACCGTTATGGTACTATCGTATTTCATGAGTCGTAAACAATTGCCTGTTAAATACGACTTCTTCCGCATAGGAATCTACTTTGGTTTATCGCTAATTTTGTACTTTGTAAGTACCCAAATAAATGTAAATTCTAAAGTAGTGGAACTTGTAATAAATAATGGGTTAATTATTGTATTTATAGTTGTAGTATATTTTATGGAAAAACCTCAATTTAAGCGCGTAAAACTTGAAACCGAAAAATTGATGGGTGAAAAATAAGACTTCAACGATAAAATAGATTAACTCATCACAAACTTTATGAACTTTAGCAACCTGTAATTATGAAAGTAAAAATTGTAAATAAATCGAAACATGCCCTGCCGAATTATGCTACGGTAGCTTCTGCCGGATTTGACGTAAGAGCAAATATAGATTCTCCACTCACATTAAAACCAATGGAAAGAGCCTTAGTACCTACCGGGTTATTCATCGAGTTACCCGAAGGTCACGAAGCACAAGTAAGGCCCCGCAGCGGCCTTGCATTTAAGCATGGAATCACGGTATTGAACTCACCCGGCACCATTGATGCAGATTACCGTGGCGAATTAAAAGTGTTGCTGATAAATCTTTCAAATGAAGATTTTGCCATTAACGATGGAGAGCGAATTGCACAGGTGGTTGTTGCAAAACATGAACAAGTGCAATGGGTAGAAGTAGAGCAGCTTATGGAAAGTGAACGAGGCGCAGGCGGATTCGGACATACTGGAAAGCATTAATACTATAAAACTAAACAAGAAGATATGAAGCTAATTATCCCAATGGCGGGCATAGGAAAAAGAATGAGGCCGCACACGTTAACAGTTCCTAAACCATTGTTGCCGGTCGCCGGTAAACCCATGGTACAACATTTGGTAGAAGATATTTCTGCCACCATCAACGGAAAGATAGATGAGATAGGATTTGTGATCGGTCATTTCGGAAAAGAAGTGGAAAAGCATTTATTGAATGTTGCAGAGAAGTTAGGTGCTAAAGGAAAGATATATTACCAGGAAGAAGCCTTGGGTACAGCTCATGCAGTAATGTGTGCCCAGGAATTATTGGAAGGTAATGTTATCGTTGCCTTTGCCGATACTCTTTTCAGGGGAGAATTTAAGGTTGATACTTCTCACGAAGGAATTATATGGGTTCAAAAAGTAGAAGATCCCAAGCCTTTTGGAGTAGTAAAGTTGGACAAGAACAACATAATTACTGATTTTGTAGAAAAGCCCGAAACTTTTGTATCTGATTTGGCCATTATAGGCATTTATTATTTTAAAGATGGAGGATATCTGAAAAAGGAAATGCAATACCTGTTGGATAACGATATAAAGGAAAAAGGTGAATACCAGCTTACCAACGCGCTGGAAAACATGAAGCAAAAAGGTACCAAATTCAGCGTGGCGCAGGTAAGCGAATGGCTCGATTGCGGAAGCAAAGCCAATATGCTACACACCAATAAGCGTTTGCTTGAAACAAAAGCTATATACAAGCATAGTTCATTAAAATTGGTTAATTCTACCATTATAGACCCTTGTTATATTGCAGAAGGAGCTACTATTGTAAATTCGGTAGTGGGGCCCTTTGTATCGGTTGGAAGTCACAATCATATTGAAAATTCTGTTATTTCCAATGCTATTATCCAGGATAACTGTCGTCTAACCAATGTAAATATCACTGAATCTATGGTGGGAAGCCATGTTCAATATAATGCTAAACAGGAAATACTAAACTTGGGCGACTATAATCAGAAAAACTAAAACGGATGAAAAGCAGGATGAAAAATAAACTAGGTATTACAATCATTGGAGGAATGGTTGTGTTGCTGTTTTTTTCCTGTTCATCTTCGAAGAAAACGACTTCTTCCCAACCTGCCCAAAATTTCAAGCAGTTTTCCGAAGAAAAGTTCAAGGCACTATATTATAACGGGCTTATAGCGCGAACTCAGGGGAATTATGATGATGCGATGCATTTTTTCAGGCAATGTCTTGTATTAAATCCTTCCAACCAGGATGCTAACTATGAGATGTCCCGTTTATTTGAATATAATAAACAACCGGATAGTTCGCTTTACTATATAAGGAAAGCTGCCACCGAAGACCCGCAGAATGTTTGGTACAGTAATTTTTATGCCCAAAATCTGCAAGAATTAGGCCGGTATAAGGAAGCAATAAAAGTATACCAGGATTTAATAAATACACATCCGGCTGCAAGCGATTTATATTACAAACTCGTTCTTGTACAGTTGCAGGCTGAGCAATATAAGGATGCGCTTAAAACATACGGAACTATCGAAGCAAAATCAAAGGATTCATTAGATGTGGAGCTGGTTATGGACAAAATTGAAATACTTGAAAAAATAAAGGAATATCCAAAGGCTGAACAAGAGATTCAAAAAATGATTAAGAGTGCTCCTTCAACACCTCAATACTATGATATGCTCGGGAATCTATATGACTTAGAAGGTAAAAAAGATAAGGCATTTGAATTGTATCAGAAGATGGAGCAACAATATCCGCATGATCCTATGGTTCACTTGTCATTGGCCGATTATTACAGAACGACAAAACAGGATAACCAAGCCTTTGATGAATTAAAGAAAGCTTTTGCTGAGCCTACCCTTGATATGGATACCAAAGTGAGAATAATACTTGCATTAAATACATTTACAAATAGTGATTCAATTTTTAACGAAGCCCTTACCCTGTCAGGAGAAATGGTTGAAGCATCTCCAACTGAGCCCAGGGCGCATGCTATTTATGGCGAATTGCTTCAACATAATCAGAATTTACAGGAAGCCCGAATACAATACAGAGCGGCTGTAAGTGAAGATAGTGGCAAGTTTACATACTGGAGCAGGCTTTTAGACATTGAGGCGCAGCTAAATGATGCCCATGACCTGGAAAGTGAAAGCAGGTCAGCCATCGGTTTATTTCCTACCAGTGCCCAGTTATATTACTATAATGGGTTAGCTAATATGCAGTTAAAAAACTATACAGTAGCAGTTGCTGTCCTTAAATCAGGTGTTATTTATATTACGAATGATTCTGTATTGCTTGGCCAGTTTTATCAAAATATGGGCGATGCAAACTATTTTATGAAAAAATATCCGGCTTCCGATTCGGCCTATGACGAGGCTTTGCGGATAAATCCCAATAACGATTATGTATTGAACAATTACAGCTATTTTCTATCTGTTCGCGATACAAATTTAGACAAGGCTGAAAGAATGTCAAAAAAATCGAATGCACTGATTCAAAATAATGATTCGTATGAAGATACCTATGCGTGGATATTGTATATGACAGGTAAATATGATAGCGCTGACGAATGGGAACATAAGGCAATAATAGACGGAGGCGATAAAGATGCGGCCATCCTGGAGCATTATGGCAATATTCTTTTCAAACTAGGTAAAAAGGACTCGGCAGTTGAGTATTGGCTGAAGGCAAAACAAGCCGGAGCCAATTCCGACGTGCTTGACAGGGAAATAAAAGATAAACAGTTATACGGAAAATAAATACCTTATGTAATTAAGAATGAGAAAACGTATTTCCCATGTGACTATTCTGTTATTTGCTGGTATTTTGTTTGTGGTGGGCTTTATAGGTTGTTCAACCAGTAAAAAGCTTGCTAACCAATCAAAGCCTGTAACGCCTAATGCAAGTCTGAAAAAGGAAAATGCATACTCCCTAATGACTAAATTAAAAGGAAATAATCTCAAATATAGGTGGATTAGTGCACGTTTTTCTGCTGATATTATGAAGGATAGTTCGCAAGTATCTTTTAATGGCGTAGTAAGAATGCGCAAAGACAGTGTAATATGGATGACCGTATCGGTTGCATTGGGAGCCTATACAGCGCTGCATGCCAAATTAGATGCTGACTCTATAATGTTTATCGATCACCCCGATGAACAGTATTTTAAGGGTACGTATGATTACCTGGATACCTTGTTGAGAGAAGATATTGATTTTGATTTAATACAATCCGTTATGGCCGGTGAATCGGTGGATTTCTATCACGATACCGCAAAAATCAAAGCATATTTCGATGGAAAAGATTATATATTGAGCACCGTGGCAAAAAGACGGTATAAACGATTGATGTATAAAAACAAGCCTTTGCACAGCCATAACGATGCACAATTAATATGGATTGACTCTTCGGATTTTCATATTAAAAAAATCAGACTCGAAGATTTTGTTACCCAACATACTTTTGAAGCCTCGTACGGTGATTTTAGAAAGACTGATTCCGGCAGTTTTTTTCCAATGCATATTCATTATACTATTAATACCGGCAAAAAAACCATTAATATTGACTTGAATTATAAAAAAATCAACTTCACTAATTCGGAGAGTATTCCCTTTATTATCCCCAAAAAATATGCGCCGATTCGCTATTAAATGCCTGTTTTTTATATTCGTTTTAATATGCTTACCGGGCTTGGCTAATGCTCAAAAGGCTAAAAAAGAGTTGGAGAGCAAGAAGAAAAAGCTGCAAGATGATATTCAATACCTGAACGGATTAATAGCAAAAACCACCGATAGCAAACAAGCCTCGCTGGGTAAACTTACGGCTGTTAGTCGCAGAATAAGTCTGCAGGAGCAATTAATTGAGACAGTATCAAAAGAAATTGATATTATCCAGGGACAAATAAGTGCTTCGAATGATACCATCGGAGTAATGGAAACAAAACTGGGCGATTTAAAAAAAGAATATGCCCGGATGGTAGTAGATGCATATAAAACAGAGAAAGGATACAACAAGTTATCTTTCATATTTGCTTCTAAAGATTTTGAACAGGCGGCCCTTCGCATGCGCTATTTGCAGCAATACCAGGAATATCGTCATAGGCAAGCCATTATGATAGATTCAACCTCGAAGGAGATAGGTAAAAAGGTGACCGTGATGCAGGTGACTAAAGATGAGAAGAAGCAGTTGTTGGAGAGTGAACAGGCTGAGCAGAATAACCTTGCGGCTGAGAAAAATGAACAGCAAAAGATGTATAATCAACTGAAGGGCCAGGAAAAGCAATACCGAAAAGAATTAAAGGAAAAAGAGAAAGCATCACAGAAGTTAGATGCGGAAATTAAGAAGTTAGTAGAGGAAGAAATACGTAAATCAAATGTGGGCACTAAGACTACTAAGGCAAGCTCCACCAAATCTCTCGTGCTAAAGCTTACTCCGGAAGGACAGGCACTGTCGGATAACTTTGCCAGCAACAAAGGAAAACTACCCTGGCCTGTAGTAGAAGGGGTTATAACCCGTCCGTTTGGAATTTATTCACCAATGCCGGGAATTACCATGGATAATGATGGTGTTGATATTGCTACTTCCAAAGGAGCCATAGCCAGGTCAGTTTTCGATGGTACTGTATCATACGTTAGCGAAGACCCTGAGTATGGCGAGGTAATTATCATCCGCCATGGAGACTTTTTTACTGTGTACAGGCACTTGAAAGATGTTTTTGTGAAGGTAGGAGATAAAGTAAAAACTAAGCAGACATTGGGCAGCATATCTTACGATGAGCAGAACCAGATAACCGATATAGAGCTTGAGATCTGGAAAGGTCAAAATAAACTTGATCCCCAGGATTGGCTCTTTGTAAAAGACTAAACAAGGTGTTGGGGAATTTCCTTTGTACTCCTAAAATAAAGGGAATTACATGTGCAACGAAGCCTTTTTGGCTAAAAGTTGTTCTTCGGTTTCTTTATTGTTATCGTCAACAATACAACAGTCTACCGGGCAAACAGATGCACATTGCGGTTCATCGTGAAAGCCTTTGCATTCTGTACATTTATCGCCTACAATATAGTAACGATCTAACTCTACAGGAGATTGCGGGGCATCGGCATCGGTAGTGAGTCCGCTTTTACCTTTAAATACACCTTTTACGGTTGTTCCATCAGAAAAGCGCCACTCGTTGCCACCTTCATAAATTGCATTATTAGGACATTCGGGTTCACAAGCCCCGCAGTTTATACATTCATCAGTTATTCTAAGTGCCATAGGTTGTTCGGTATATAGGACGCAAAGATAGGAAAAAGAACAATGCTGACTTATTTTCACGTAGATAAACAGAAGTTGTAAGATGTTTAAAGTGGGGCTATAAACACCTATCTGCCAGCCAAATATAATCAGCTATAGCAAACAAATCTACAAGAATATCTGGGGATTTCGTAAGGATCTATTGGCTCTTTATGCTTTGGTTGATATGGTTATCCCCAAAATCAAAACAAAGAATACTAAACATAATACAGTAAAAACTAATACTGGATTTTTTTTCATGAATCTTTCCATGGCGTTATACGATTTACCTACATTAACGTAATAAAGTGCGATATGGTTGGGTAAATCTTAAAAAATACTTAATGTATCCCTGCGTACATATAGCTAAATATCTATGCTTTATACGATAAGTTTTGCTTATTAAGTGATGAGATTACAATAATTTACGACGGAACTTATTCTACTACGAATTTCCCTTCTACAAAATAAAATCAATAAATTTTAATTGCTTGTTGAACTCCGATTAAAACGTTTCCGGTCTCATTTGAGGGAAGAAAAGCACATCTTGTATGGATGGGTTATTGGTCATCAGCATAGTTAACCTGTCAATGCCTATTCCAATACCTGAACAAGGAGGCATGCCATATTCCAATGCACGCAAAAAGTCGTTGTCAATTGCCATAGCCTCGTCATCACCACGGGCGGCTAGTTTCATTTGTTCTTCAAAACGCAAACGTTGTTCAACAGGGTCATTCAACTCGCTATAAGCATTGGCTAATTCCTTTCCATTTACCATCAGTTCAAATCGTTCTACTAAGCCCGGTTTTGAACGGTGTTTTTTTGTCAACGGCGACATTTCAACCGGGTAATCTATCACAAAAGTAGGCTGTACATAATGTTTTTCACACTTAGCAGAGAATAGTTCATCTATTAGTTTTCCTCTGCCCATAGAGGGTTCTACATGTATGTTATGTTTCTGGCACACCTTTCTCAATTCATCTTCATCCATGTCGGAAACATCATCGCCTGTATGTTCTTTTATGGCATCTAATATTCCTATTCTTTGAAAAGGGCGTTTAAAATCAAGGGTATGGTCTCCACAAGGTACAACAGTGGTACCGTAAAGGTCAATTGCTGTTTTTTCCAGCAGTTCCTCTGTCATTTGCATCATCCATTCATAGTCTTTATAGGCTACATATATTTCCATTTGTGTAAACTCCGGGTTGTGGGTCCGATCCATCCCTTCGTTGCGGAAATCTTTGGCAAATTCATACACTGCATCAAATCCGCCAACAATAAGACGTTTCAGATATAATTCATTAGCTATACGCATGAATAGCGGAATGTCGAGCGCATTATGGTGCGTAATGAATGGCTTGGCAGCAGCGCCACCGGGGATTGATTGCAGGATAGGGGTTTCCACTTCAAGGTAGCCTCGTTCATTAAAGAAATTCCGCATAGTGTTCATAATCTGTGCCCGTTGCTTGAACACGTTTTTAATCTGTGGGTTTACAATAAGGTCTACATAACGTTGTCGGTAACGCAATTCAGGGTCGGAAACTACGTCATGTGCTTTCCCTTCGCTGTCTATTTTCACCACGGGTAAAGGCCTGAGCGATTTGCAAAGCAGGGTAAGTGAAGTAACATGTACGGAAATAGTTCCGGTATTTGTTATAAAAACATATCCTTTTACGCCAATAATATCGCCTATGTCCAGTAACTTTTTGAATAAGGTATTATAAAGGGTTTTATCTTCCCCGGGACAAATTTCATCACGTTTAATATAGATCTGTATTCTTCCTGTTTGATCTTGTATTTCGGCAAATGATGCATTGCCCATAATACGGCGGCCCATAATACGTCCGGCAATGCTGATGTTTTGATAATCGCCTTTTTCCCGCTCAAAATTAGCCAGTATATCAGCCGCATTGGCATTCACTTCATATTGGGCTGCAGGGTAGGGGTCTATACCCAATTTTCGTATTTCTTCAGCCGCCTCACGACGGAATATTTCCTGTTCTGTCAGTTCCATATCAATTTATAAAGGCTGTAAAGGTAAAAAGTTTAAAGGTTGTAATGTGCAATAATCTTCTGCTACTTGATGAGCTCTATAATTTTCTGTTCATCAATTTGCTCCATGCATTTAAAATGCTTTTTGGGGCAAGCGCTATAACCAATTTTGGAGCAGGGTCTGCATGAAAGCCCTTTTACTTCTATGATGTGGGAGTTAGGTCCCGGTTTATAGGGATACATTCCAAATTCAGGAATGGTATTGCCCCAAACGGAAATGATGTCCTTTTTGAATGCAGATGCAATGTGCATAAGGCCTGTATCGTGCGAAATGATTTTTTGTGCTTGTTTTACCAGAGATGCCGAGCCGTTAATAGAATATTTCCCGCAGACATTATATATTTTATTGCCTACTGCTTTTTCTATTTCCAATGCTTTAGCTTCGTCTGTTTTCCCGCCTAGTAGTACAATAGGTTTGTCTATTTTTTTGCAAAGAGATATTATTTTGTGTGCAGGCAATTGCTTGGTATAATGATTGGCCCCGATTACAAAACCAATGTATCCATTCTTAAATGTGGCCGGTAATGTATCCAAGTCTATTTCCTCATCCGGTGGGATGTGATATTCCAGGCCTTGTTCATCATTTTTTATACCCAATGGTTGTACCGCTTCAAAATAGCGGCCTACTATATGAACGGCTGGTAACCTGTTAATACGGAGGTTGACCATTAACCACTTTTCAATATTGAGTTTTGGAAAGGCAGCCGATTTCTTTTTCAAAGCAGACTTCACCTGCATAGTACGTATGTTGTGATGTAAATCGACAATAAAGTCGTAGGCTTCATTTTTCAGGCTGTCAATTACCTCGCTGATATCTTTTTCTATGGAATAAATTTTATCTGTATGTCCTATAGCCTGCACTACGGGCAAAAATGCTTTCTTAGTAAGATAATGAACCTCTGCATCTGGCATTTGCTGCTTAATGCAACGTAATACAGGGCTTGTAAGCACTATATCGCCAATGGAGCTAAACCGTATAACTAAAACTTTAATAGGAAATTGAAAATTAGAGGTTAGAGATCAGGAATAATAGGCAAATTTATAATTCATAATTCATAATTCATAATTTTGTGCAATGTTTACAGGAATAATAGAAGAAACAGGTGTAGTTAAAGGCCTTGTGATGCGAGGAGGTAACTTGCATTTGCAGGTAGAGACCTCCTTTGCCGGAAAATTGAAATTAAATGAGAGTGTTTCGCATAATGGGGCCTGCCTGTCTGTTATACCACTCAATAAAACCAGCTACGAGGTTATGGCTGTTAAGGAAACACTAACCAGGACAAACTTGAGCAACTTGCGTGTTTGGGATATGATTAACCTGGAGCGTTCTTTGCTTGCTAATGGTAGAATTGATGGGCATTTTGTGCAAGGTCATGTAGATGGAACCGTAAAATGTCAATCAATAAAGAAATTAAAAGGTAGTCATGTATTTACTTTTGCCAATAAGAAAGAAGATAGCAAATACATTGTCGAAAAAGGCTCGATTGCCCTGAATGGGGTCAGCCTTACGGTAGCCGGTACAGCTAAAAATACTTTTTCAGTAGCTATTATACCGTATACCTTTCAGCACACTAATTTTAATAGAATAGGGGTAGGGGATGAGATAAATGTGGAATATGATATTCTTGGAAAATATCTGGTGAAGTATCTTCAAAAACCTAAAAAATAGCTCCGGCTATTTTCCTTACCGATTCCGATTTGCCCATGGTATAAAAGTGGATGCAGGGTACACCAAATTTAATGAGTTCTTTACATTGCTGAATACCCCACTCAATACCAATTTCTTTTACTTTTTTCTCATCATCAGTTTTATCTATGGCATCGGCTAATTTTTCCGGAACTTCAATATGGAAAAACTTAGGTAAGCTTTGCAATTGCTTTTGGGTTGATATAGGCTTAATTCCTGGTATAATGGGTATGTTGATGCCATTATCCCGGCATAGCTTTACATAGTTGAAGTACTTTTCATTATCATAAAACAATTGGGTAACGATATATTCGGCGCCTGCTTCTACCTTTGCTTTCAAATGTTTTAAGTCGGAGGCGAAGTTGGGGCACTCAAAATGTTTTTCGGGATAGCCGGCTACCCCTATGCAGAATCCACTGTTCGAGTTAGTATTGGTCATCTCTTCTTCGTAAAGATATTTCCCATCGTTGAGTTGTACAATTTGTTTTACCAGGTCAATGGCGTGTTCGTTTCCATTGGGTTCAGGTATAAAAGAAGATTCTGTTTTCACTGCATCGCCTCGTAAGGCCAAAATATTGTCAATCCCTAAGAATTGCAAATCTATAAGCGCATTCTCAGTTTCTTCTTTGCTAAAACCTCCGCAGATAAGATGAGGTACGGTATCAATCTTATATTTATTGATGATGGCCGCACAGATGCCTACTGTTCCCGGGCGCTTGCGAACCGATATTTTTTCCAAATATCCGCCTTCCCGTTTTTTATAAATATATTCCTCTCTATGATAGGTTACATTGATGAATGAAGGATTGAATTCAAGCAATGGGTCAATACTCTCATATATCGAATGAATGCTCTTCCCTTTCAATGGAGGCAATATTTCAAAGGAAAAAAGTGTGGACATGGATTTCTTCAGGTGCTCTATAACTTTCATATCAGTTTTGTTTTGGGGAAGAGGGAATAGCAGATTTTTCTATACTTAACCCGGCATCTATAATCATGGGTAAACTATCTACGCGCATGGCTTGGTTAAACACAAATTCATACGTACCAGGTTTTTGAAATTTGATATTTTTCTTGAACAAAAATTTATTATCCCATATATCACCCAGCCCGTTACCTAACCATTTGCCATCGGCATTGGCTAATATACACTCCATCGTGTCACGTTCCATAATCTGCATAGGCGAACGAATGTTAATAAACAGGTAGAGGTTATTGAAGTCATAACTGCTGCTATTTCTCAAGGTGATAAAAATATCATAATTGCTTACCGTATCATTCACCTGCACATCAAATACAAGCGGATTGTTTACGCTCCATATATTATTAGGAAGTGTAATGCATTTCCTGTAAATAGTACCTTTATTACAAGAAAATAAGAGGATGCAACTAAGTAAGCTGAAAGATAAAATTCTATGCTTCACAGGTTAAAATGAATTACAAAATTAAGGAATATTCTACATTTGCATCAATTCCCCGGTAATAGGCAATGTAATATAATTTGGTAATCTTGTCTTCTGAAAAGGATTTTCTGTTCGATTTGGTAATAGTGGGCGCTCAAAAGTCCTATACTACTTCTCTTAAAATGTATTTGGGTGAGCACCCTGACATTATTACACATCCGCAGCAAGAAATGGCGTACTTTACGGATGATAAAGAATATGCCGCTGGATTTGCCAAAGCGCTTTTACATTACTTTAAAGGAGTAGATGGGAAAGACGGTAAAAAGCTAATAGCGAAGAATGCCATCTTATATACTTATGAAGAAGGGATTAAAAGGCTGCAACAGCATAATCCCCATTGTAAAATATTGTTGAGTTTACGCAACCCGGTGGACAGAGCCTATTCCGCATACCTGATGGAATATAACTATGCCGATATAGGGTTTCCTTTTGAAAAAATTATGGATGTGGCTGCTAAAGCCGATGCAACCTATTGGCCCTATAATCTTTTCATAGATGCGGGTAATTATGCTAAATACTTGAAAATGATATACAAGTACTTTCCCAAGGAACAGGTAATGGTTGTGCTCTGCGACGAAATAAAAGAAAATCCTGTAAAGGTGTGCCGCGGGATATTTAACTGGCTTGGCGTAGATGCTACATTCGTCCCGGAAATTAAAATACATAATCCTACGGTTAAAGCCGGCCCTAAAGTGTATGCCCGGTTAGCTGTCAGGTTGCTGAAGAAAAGTCCTTTTGTGAGAAAAGCAGCGGGCTTAATAATTCCGTCGCATTACAATTATAAAGTGGGTGATTTTGTAAGGAATTTAAACAAAACTAGCCGCAAATACGAACCCATGAATCCTGTAATAAGGGTAGAACTTATACAGTATTATAGTCCCGCTAATAAGGAATTGGAAGAAATGACAGGGAAAAACGTTATAGTGCTCTGGAGTAAGTGAGAAGTTATTTTGTTGCCAGTAATTCATTAAAATACTTGATGTAATTTCCTTTTTCCGAATCTTTAGAATAGTGCTCCACAACTGTTTTCCGGGCTTCTTTTCCCATTTTTTGCCGTAAGGTAGCATCATCAATAAGAACAGACAATTTATCGAGCCATTCCTCATCGTTCTTTGCCAGGAATCCGTTTACACCATCGTTAATTATTTCGCAATTAACACCTACCGGCGACATAATAGCGGGTATTTCAAGGGCCATATATTGCAGCCCTTTTAGTCCACATTTCCCTTTGGTCCATTCATCGTCTGGCAAAGGCATTATTCCAATATCTATAGCTGATAATTCATCTATTTCGGTAGTACTGCTCCATGCTACACCTTTAATCTGTAAGTCTTTATTTACATAGTTGGGGTCGCCAATTACTTTGAATGTTATCCGGTTGCCATATTTCTCTCTCAGCTTTGTAAGAACAGGAACCGCATGTTGAAAATGCTTGATAGTAGTAATGCTGCCTGTCCACCCTATACATACAGGCGAAGAGTTGTCAGTTTTACGAATGGTTCTTACATGTCGGTTGGTATCGATTACAGTCGGCACTATTTTAACATTGCGGTTAAAATAGGTGGCATAATCAGCAAGGTATTTATTGCCCGCAAAAACCATATCGCTTATAGATATAATCTGGTCAATTTTGCCGGGATACTTTAACCAGCTTAATTTTTTATTGGCATCAGAAGTTTCATCCAGCCAGATGGAATCATCAAAATCATAAAGTAGTTTGGCTTTTGATTTGCTGAATTGCCGTTCAAAATAGGTGGAGCCCAGTAAAAAAGCTTCCCGTTGAATGAATATGATGTCGAATTCATTGGCTCGTGCAACATCTTTCAATCGTGTGAAAATGGCTTTTAATACAATCCTTAACTTTTGCTGGTAAGCCCCTTTACGATATAAGTATTTGTCATCATTATCGGAGATAAAGTACGATTGTTCACAGTGAAAACCATTTTCTTCAAAATAGTCTACAAACTGTTCAAATCTGAACCGTTGTGATGGCGAACGGTCAGGCCGGTGGGAAGCTATAAACAGTATTTTTTTCACAGGTATTGAAGAGGTATATCAAATATGCCAAATATACAAAAGGGATTATGAATCGGCGGAAGGCAGAATTAAAATTTCTTTAAATTCGCCCTCAAATTGAGCGTATGAATAAAGTGTATAAAAATGCTGATGAGGCCCTTGCTGATATTACAGATGGCATGACATTGATGTTGGGCGGATTTGGATTGTGTGGCATTCCTGAAAATAGTATTGCAGCCTTGTTGCGAAAAGGTGTGAAGGACTTGACCTGCATTTCAAATAATGCAGGTGTAGATGATTTTGGATTAGGATTGCTCTTAAAGACCCGCCAGATAAAGAAAATGATGTCTTCGTACGTAGGGGAGAATGCCGAGTTCGAACGCCAGTTTTTACAAGGCGAGTTGCAGGTTGACTTGGTGCCGCAGGGAACACTGGCTACGCGCATAGCTATGGCAGGTTTGGGTATTCCTGCTTTTTATACGCCGGCTGGGTATGGTACCGAGGTAGCTGAAGGCAAAGAATCGAGAGAATTTAACGGTAAAATGTATTTGATGGAAACAGCATTGCATGCTGATTTTGCCATTGTAAAAGCCTGGAAGGGTGATACACTCGGCAACCTGGTATTCCGCAAAACAACCCGTAACTATAGTGTGCCCATGGCAAAAGCTGGAAATATTACCATTGCCGAAGTAGAGCATTTGGTGCAACCCGGCGAAATTGATCCCGATAGTGTGCATGTACCGGGTATTTATGTACACCGCATTTTTGAAGGAAAGGATTACGAAAAAAGAATTGAAAGAAGAACAGTTTTAACTTAAACTATAGACCGCTGACGACGCAGATTGTTTATGATTTTTCAAGATAAAATCAGCGAAAACCCGCTAAATCTGTGTCATCAGCGTTCTATTAAAAATAAAAAAATGCTGGACAAAAACGGAATTGCTAAACGCATAGCACAGGAATTAAAAGACGGAATGTATGTAAACCTTGGTATTGGTATTCCTACGCTGGTAGCTAACTTTATACCCAAGGGAATGACCATCACCCTTCAATCAGAAAATGGGATTTTGGGTACAGGTCCATATCCTAAAGATAGTGATGTAGATGCCGATCTCATCAATGCAGGTAAAGAAACGGTAACCGTTTTACCAGGGGCCTCCTTTTTTGATTCATTTGAGAGCTTTGGCATGATACGTGCCGGTAAGGTTGACCTTACCGTGCTGGGTGCTATGGAAGTAAGCGAAACAGGCGATATAGCTAACTGGAAAATACCCGGTAAAATGGTGAAGGGCATGGGAGGCGCTATGGATTTAGTGGCTTCTGCTAAAAATATTATTGTAGCCATGCAGCATACTAATCCCAAAGGCGAATCGAAGCTATTGCCAAAATGCACTTTGCCGCTTACTGGTGTTAAATGTGTAAAGCGCATTGTAACAGAATTAGCTGTATTGGAAGTAACTCCTCAAGGGTTTAAACTATTGGAACGTGCTCCCGGTGTAAGCGTGGAAGAAATAAAAGCTAAAACTGCCGGAAAATTGATTGTAGAGAATGATGTGCCGGAGATGAAGATATAAGTTTTACTTAAATAACTCCGAACTGTTATTACTGTTATTCTCCTTATACTTATCGCAATCTAATTCAATGGTGATGGGCTTATCAGGCTTATCAAAATCACCTTTGTCAATATGCAGCGATTTATCGTCGTAGGCTTTTATCATATATTCTGCCCAAACAGGCAACGCTTCGCTAGCTCCCTGTCCCCATTGCATATTTTCAAAATGGACAGCACGGTCCTCAAAGCCTGCCCAGCAACCTGACACTAAATCGGGTGTTATGCCTATAAACCACCCATCGGAGCAGTTTTGGGTAGTACCAGTTTTACCCGCAATAGGATTCTGTAGTTTGTATTTAAAGCGCAATCGTTCACCTGTACCATATTGTACAACTCCTTGCATCATTTTCAACATCACATAGGCATCCTGTTGGCTCATGGCCTCGCTGGTCTGTGGTTTTATTTGGTCGAGCACCCGCCCGTTCTTATCTTCAATAGTAGTAACATAGCTGGGCTGAACCCATATTCCTTTATTGGCATAGGTACAATAAGCGCCTACCATATCAAGGTTTGATATTTCGCAGGTTCCTAAACATAAAGAGGGCACAGGGTCTATTTTGTCTGTTATCCCCATATGATGAACCACATTTATTACTGCTTGTGGCGAAAACTGGTGTGTTAATGCTGCAGCAATTCTGTCGACTGACTTGGCTAAGGCCTCACTTAATGACATCATCCTTCCATCATCATCGGTATCGGCATTGCGGGGCGTCCATGATTGATTGTCGTAGTTAATGGTAATGGGGACATTGGGCATCTTGTAACAAGGTGAATAACCATTCTGAACAGCCAGTGTGTATATGAATGGTTTGAAGGTGGAACCCACTTGGCGCTTACCAATCTTAACATGGTCGTATTTAAAAAAGCGATGGTCAATTCCTCCCACCCATGCCTTTATATAACCGGTGTGTGGATCAATAGAACTGAACCCGCATTGCAGAAAACTTTTAGCCCATCTAATGGAGTCGAGCGGCGACATAACCGTATCTAACGAGTGTTTACTGTTTTTCCATGTAAATACCGTTATCGGTATGGGGGTGTTGAATATTTTACGAATTTCTCCATCCGATGCACCTTCTTCCTTCAGGCTCATATATCTGTCTGAGCGATACATGGAGGAATTTATCAGATCGTTGCTTTCAGCTTTCGATATGCGGAAATCAAATGGGGGGTTGCGGCGCAGCTTCAATTCCCTGAAAAATAAGGGTTGCAGGAATTTGCAGTTCTGTTCTACAGCTTCTTCTGCATATTTCTGCAGGTGCGAATCGATAGTGGTGTATATTTTCAGTCCATCTTTATAAATATCATACTTAGTGCCATCGGGTTTGGGATGTTCGTTGCACCATCTGCGCAAAAAATTATCGCGCAAATATTCTCTGAAGTAGGATGCCAGACCCTCATCAGGGTTTTCCGGTTTAAACTTTAAAGATATAGGCAATGTTTTTAAGGAATCGTAAGCGTGACGGGTGATGTAATTGTAATTCATCATTTGATAGAGAACTACATTTCTTCGCTCAACAGCATTTTTAGTTCTTGATTTCGGATTAAAAAGAGCAGGGTTTTTTTCCATCCCCACCAATATGGCGGCTTGCTCAATGCGCAGTGAATCGGGAATTGTACTGAAATAAATACGGGAAGCTGACTGTATACCCACCGCATTATTAATAAAATCAAACCGATTAAGATACATCGTTATTATTTCATCCTTGGTATATTGTCTTTCAAGCCTTGCCGCTATTATCCATTCCCGTATTTTTCGAAAGAACATGTGGAATTTCGACATGTGCTGCTCACGGGGAAAAAGCATTTTGGCAAGCTGTTGGGTAAGTGTGCTGCCCCCTCCCGCATTTCTGTTGCCACCTATAATAGTTTTAAAGAACACGCGAAACAGTCCGCGCACATCAATACCTGAATGGTCATAAAAACGGGCATCTTCCGTCGCAACCAACCCGTTAATTATATATGGGCTTATATCTTTATATTGAATGTTGGAGCGGTTTTGTACATAATATTTACCCAACAATACTCCATCGCTCGAATATACTTCTGAAGCGAGATAAGTTTGGGGGTTTTCCAATTCGTCGAAGCCAGGAAGTTTGCCGAATAAGCCCGCGCCAGTACACCCGATTAACAAAAGGAGCAACAGCACTGGCAGCAGGATAATTGCCCAGAAAATACGCAGATAAACTTTGAATCGCTTCCGGTCGGGAGCTTCTTCCATAGGTGAGGGATAGAATTGGAAGTACAAAAATAGGCAATTTTGGGGAAAATTGGGAATGAGTTATCAACCAACCATGTTACAGACAATTTTTGAAGTTTTCTCCTACATTTGTATAAACCTATTCAGACATGGCTTACAACGAAGAATTAACCAACCGCCTGCGCAAAGCGCTTAAAGATGTGCCCAATGTAGAGGAACTGAAAATGTTTCGGGGAGTATCGTTTATGATAAACGGGAAAGTATGCATGAGCGTGGGCGACGACGAAATTATGTACCGTATTGACCCTGCCATGCATGACGAGTTGTTAAAACGCAAAGGCACCCGCACCATGACTATGAAAACTGGTAGGGAATACAAAGGATATATAGAAGTGAACGAAGAAGGCAGAAAGACCCAGAAAGATTTCGACTTTTGGTTAAACCTTGCCCTTGATTTTAATAAGAAAGCTAAAGCGGCACCGAAAAAGAAGAAATAAACAGAATAAAAATGAGGTTGAAAATATGTTACTTACTAATTTTCTTTGCTCCTTGTGCTGTTTTTAGCCAGGTAGATTCAATGGAAATATACATAGGCGATGCTCAAATTGCAGATTCTGTAAAGGATTATGGGCGTAGTATTAGAGATTATGATAGGGAAATTGCACTTGCTCCGCATGACTGGAGTGCATATTATAATCGCGGGTTGATTGAAATTCGCCTTGGAAAATATGATAGCGCAAAGAACGATTATATACGTATAGTTGAAAGTGGTGCTAAGTTTACGTCAAGAGGCTATCAGGGTCTTGGGTATCTTTATAAAGATTTGCATGAATACAGGAAATCGATAGCAGAGTTAGATACTGCAATTGTATACGATTCTGCCAATGCTGTTTTATATTATATACGAGGAATTGATAAAGATAAAATAGGTTCTGATAAAGGTGCTATTTTGGATTTTAAACAAGCTATTAAATTGAATCCCGCATATGCTGGTGCTTATTACTGCTTGGGACTCGTGAGAAGCAAGATTGGGGAAAATGAGGATGCAATTAAGGATTATGACAAAGCTTTGCAGTTGCAACCCGATGGTGTTATTATATATTATAGCCGGGGTGAGGCAGAAGGGAAATCAGGTAAATATGATGAAGCCATGCTGGACTTAAATAAGGCAGCAAAATATTTTCCGGAATCGTATAAGGTTTATTGTACAAGAGGAATAGTGGAGTTTATGATAAAAAAACAAAATGAATCTTTAGCTGATTTAAGCAAATCAGTTCAGTTAAACCCAAATGAAGCAGATACCTATTTTAATAGGGCGCTTACCTATGCTAAGTTGAACCGGAATACAAGTGCTCTTCAGGATTTTCATACTGCTCGCGAATTATATTTGAAAAATAATGATACTGCGATGGCTAATCATACACAAAAAGATATTATTGAATTAAAGAAGGTTATGAATGTGAAGTAGTAATAATTCTATTCCCTAGTTCACCTTCATACTAATCCCGCTGGGTTCCATTTTTTTTACTTCAAGGATAAGCTCATTAGTAAGGTTGAGGCGTATTTTTTTAGAGACAAGCTCTATGCTCATATTATCCTCCATATCTACTAAAGATACTTTCAGGCTGCATATCCCCGGCGAAGCGGTGGTAATGGTGTTTATATGTTTTGCCATATCAGCGGAAACATCTTTCAATGGTATTTGCAGGGTAACGCTTTTCGTTAGTTTTTCGCGTACCGAACTGAGCAATGATATTTGAGTAACCTTCAATTCCAGTTGCTCTGTATTAAAACGGTTATTCACCTTGGCTTTTATAAAGAGGAACATGCCGTTTTCGAGATAATGCTTGAATTTTACATAATCGTCGCCCCATAGCATCATCGATATTTTACCTTGATAATCTTCAAGCGTGAAACTGCCGAAAGGTTTTCCTGCCTGGGTAAGGCGATGCGCCGATTCAGTTACCGTTCCTGCAATGGAAATTTCTTTTCCTTTAAGCGTAGTAAGGTCATCCAACTGGTTCAGCTTATGGGTACAGAAGTGATCAATATCAAATTTAAAATCATCCAGCGGATGCCCTGAGATATAGAATCCCGCCACTTCCTTTTCTTTATTAATAAGTTCAATACGGCTCCAGGGAGCGGTTGTCATAGGTTGTGGTTTCGATACGGAATGATCTAAGGTTTCGCCAAACAAGGAGTTTTGTCCTTGGGTGCTGGCATCTTGTATAGCATTGCCAAACTTTATCAACGCTTCGAGGAAGGATATTTTACCGTTTTCCTGTGCAAAGTATTGCGCCCTGTGAAATTTTCCCAACGGGTCGAAAGCGCCTGCCATAATCAGGCTTTCAAAGGTTTTTTTATTGGCGCTACGTAGATTTACGCGGCTCATGAGGTCATATACGTCTCTAAACAAGCCGTTTGTTTCTCGTTCCCTTACAATGGCAGCAACCGCGGCTTCGCCCACACCTTTAGCAGCTCCTAGTCCGAAGCTGATCTCTCCTTTTGTGGTAACAGAAAATACGTGTTCACTCTTATTCATGTCAGGACCTAAAACGGCAAGCCCCATTTTGCGGCATTCATCAATAAAGAAGGTTAGCTTTTCAATATCGCCCATGGAATTGGTAAGCACCGACGCCATATATTCGGGCAAATAATTGGCTTTTAAATAACCAGTCTGGTATGCCAATACGGAATAAGCCGCCGCATGAGCCCGGTTAAAGCCGTATCCGCCAAACTTCGCCATCTTATCGAACAACTCATTGGCAATTTTTTCATCCACGCCTTTGGCAATTGCTCCATCAATAAATTTTTGCTTTTGTTGTGCCAGCAACGCCATATCTTTTTTACCCATCGCTTTGCGGAGCATATCGGCCTGCCCGCGGGTAAAATCAGCCATCACTTGCGAAATAAGCATCACCTGTTCCTGGTAAACAATTACGCCAAAGGTTGGTTTCAATATCTCCTCGGCCAACGGATGAAAGTAATATGGTTTTTCCCGGCCATTTTTACGGGCAATGTATGCGGGGATATCATCCATAGGGCCCGGACGGTAAAGCGCATTCATCGCGATGAGATCCTCAATATTGGTTGGCTTCAATTCTTTCAGGTAAGCTTGCATTCCACCGGATTCAAACTGGAATATGCCCACCATTTCACCACGTTGAAAAAGCTCGTAGGTCTTTTTATCGTCAATCGGTATCGTATCCAGATCAATATCAATATTCCGGGTCTTTTTAATGAGTTCAATGGCTTCTTTTAGGATGGTAAGGGTTTTTAATCCGAGAAAGTCCATCTTCAGCATACCTACTTTTTCTACAAATTGGCCTTCGTATTGAGTGATATAGAGATCAGAATCTTTGTTGGTAAAAACAGGCAGATATTCTTTTATATCACTCGGTGCAATAATAATTCCCGCTGCGTGAATGCCTGTTTGACGGGCAGTTCCGTCAAGCACCTTCGCAAGGCGCAATGTTTTGCCAAGGTCTGTATCTTTTTCTTTTAGAATGTCAGATAACTCTTTTGATTTATCGATGGCATCAGCCAAATCTTTAGCCGCAAATGGAATCATCTTGGTCAGACGGTTTGCTTCGGCCAGTGGCACTTTCAACGTACGCGCTACATCTTTCACAGCACTTTTGGCTGCCATTGTCCCAATGGTCACAATTTGAGCTACCCGCTCACGGCCATATTTATCAACCACGTATTGAATAACGCGCTCACGGCCTTTATCGTCAAAGTCAATATCTATATCAGGCATGGAAACGCGCTCTGAAGTAAGGAAGCGCTCGAAGAGCAACTTATACCCCACAGGATCAATGTTGGTGATGCCCGTACAATAAGCTACAATAGAGCTTGCAGCAGAGCCACGCCCAGGGCCTACCCACACATCCAATCTTCGCGCGGCTGCAATAAAATCCTGCACAATTAAAAAATAACCGGCATAACCTGTAATCTTAATTTCGTTTAATTCAAATTCAATCCGGTTACGGACTTCTTCCGTAATACTTTGGTATTTTCTTTTAGCGCCTTCGTATGTAAGATGTTTAAGGTATTCATCTGCATTGGTGAACCCGTCCGGTAAATTATATACCGGGAGAAGCATACTTCTTTTAAGACTTATTTTTTCAATCTTCGATACTACTTCGCCTGTGTTATCAATGGCTTCGGGGATGTCTTCAAACAACTTATTCATCTCTTCGTTAGTCTTGAAGAAGAATTGGTCGTTATCAAAGCGCATCCGTTTTGGGTCGCTGAAATCTTTTCCGGTTTGTATACAGAGCAATATATCCTGTGCTTCGGCATCTTGCAGGTCTACGTAGTGAACATCGTTGGTAGCAATAATTTTTACATTGTATTTCTTGCTCCACTTTTTCAGCACTTCATTGCAAATATTTTGCTCATTTATGCCGTGACGCTGTAATTCTATGTAGTAATCTTCGCCAAATAGTTCCCTCCATTCGAGGAAAACTTTTTCCCCGGCTTCTTCGCCTTTATCAATAATGGTGCGGCTTACTTCGCTGGCGAGGCAGGATGTAGTAGCAATAAGTCCTTCTTTATATTGCCTGATAAGTTCTTTGTCAATCCGGGGTTTATAGTAATATCCTTCAATAAAACCAAATGAACAAAGCTTGGAAAGGTTTTTATACCCGATAGGGTTTTTAGCAAGCATAAGCTGATGATAGTAGTTTCGCTCCTCATCACCTTCTCCTTTTGTCTTATCGAAGCGGCTTCTGGGTGCGATATAAAATTCACAACCAATAATAGGAAGCAAATCCATCTTCTCTGCTTCGGCACAAAACTCTGGCACCCCCAGCATATTGCCATGGTCAGTTATGGCAATAGCTTTCATACCATTTTCCTTTGCTTTTTTCATCAGGCCAGGAACCTGTGAAGCCCCGTCTAACAATGAATATTTGGTATGTACGTGTAAGTGTGTGAATTCTGGCATGGCCTCTTTGTAATCCTTGATTTTTTCAGGATTGCAAAGTTAGTTCAATCGCTCCTTTTAAAGAAGCCTGTTAATAAGTATTGAAAAGTGATACCTATTGGAATAACTATCGAGATTACTTCACTAAATAATCTGAGTTGTACAGGTTGTTTTCGCCGTTTACTGCAAGGGCATAGTTAAAATCTTTTGAAATGGCATACGCACCTACATCACCATTTTTATTCAGCGCAAGAAAGCCCACCTGAAAGGTTTTATAATTGCTTTGCTTTTTGGCAATCCGTTGAGTGGCTTCTTCACAGGCTTGTTGCGGAGTTTTGCCGTTGCGCATTAATTCAACAATAAGATGTGTTCCGCATATTTTCATTACAGATTCTCCTAAACCGGTTGCGCAGGCTGCACCCACTTCATTATCCACAAACAAGCCGGCACCAATGATAGGGGAATCACCTACACGGCCATGTAATTTCCAAGCCACTCCACTGGTAGTGCACGAACCTGAAAGATCGCCATTAGCATCCATAGCTACCATACCAATGGTATCGTGGTTGTTTTTATCTATCACGGGTTGGTAATTATTTTCGGTTTGCCACTTTTTCCAGTCCTCTATTACCTGGGCAGTCATTTCCTGGCTGCTTCTTTTAAAGCCGTTTGCAAGGGCGAATTGATAAGCTCCTTCGCTAACAAGCATTACATGAGGTGTTTTCTCCATTACCATTCTGGCTACTGATACAGGGTGCAAAATATGTTCGAGACAAGCTACGGAACCGCAATTTCCTTTTTCGTCCATTATACATGCATCGAGCGTTACATGCCCATCGCGGTCTGGATATCCACCTAAGCCTACACTCAAATTCGTAGGGTCGGCTTCCACCACCATTACTCCTTTTTCAACTGCATCTAAAGCACGCCCTCCGGTCGATAGTATTTTCCACGCGGCATCGTTAGCTAAAAGTCCATGTGTCCAGGTCGATATAACAATGGGTTTCTTAGTATCATTAGAGTAGGGAAGAGGCTTCGACTTCCCGAGTTCGGATAGCCCTCCTATTACAAATGCCGAAGCAAGCGCCGATTTTTTTATAAAATCTCTTCTTGACGTCATATTGAGTTTTTAGTGTGAATCGTAAAGGTAAATAAAAGGCCTTAGTAAGAGATGCAATTGTAAAAAGGATATAAGCAAAAAATCCTCCCGAATAGAGAGGATTTTTTACAAAATAATAGAAGTGATTATTTGTTTACTTTGGTAGCTAAATCAGCACCAGCTTTAAATTTGGCTACTTTTTTCGCTGCAATTTTAATGGCTTTTCCGGTTTGGGGGTTTCTTCCATTACGGGCAGCTCTTTTTACAACGGAAAAAGAACCGAATCCTACTAATGCTACACGGCCTCCACCTTTCAGAGCTTTGGTGGTTTGATTTACAAACGCATCAAGAGCTTTTTCTGAATCAACTTTTGATAGCTTTGCTTCTGCTGCGATTGCATCTACTAATTCTGCTTTGTTCATGTTAATGTGTTTTTTTAAGGGATTAATGTATTTGTTAATTGGCGGTGAAGATAAATAAAATCTTCATAGTTGGTAGGGCTTCTACCATATTTTTTTTGAAAAGATATTTTTATGGTTTATGGCATTTGTATGACTTTACATTGCATTTGCCTTGTGTTTTTTTGTACTCCACTGGTTTTCATCTATATGTATTTGCGATTGTGCTATGAATTTTATTCTGTTGCCGGGGCGGGACTTGCTGTACTATGCCCGCCAATGGGGAATAATAACTTAAAACCTATATTTCTACCCATATTATAAATCCCTTGACTTTGCTGGGTTACCGTAACTATGCGTCCGCTATACGACAAAAAATATTGGGCCAGATTTAAATGGTCGGCGTCGGCTATGTTTATCAGGTTGGTACAATTAATAAATAAAGAGCATATTGTTCTGCTCGTTTTGGGATTTACAAAATTCGTTCCTATACCTACGTTATACAGGCTATATGCTGCAGAAGGAATTTCGGTATACAATGCACTATACATATTATTCTGTGCCCAGTATTTTGCTTGCCCAATCTCGATATATGTTCCTTTGAGAACAGAATTATGCCTGTTACCTAATTTAAATTTAATTTCAGTAGTTAAGCGTGGGGCAGGTGTCCAGGGAATATGATTGGTAGAATCTGTTTGATTTGGCAAATAACTATATACATACGTAAACCCATTATCTATTTCAAGCCACTTGGTATTTACCGGATGTATATTAAGATATCCTGAAAAACCCACTATAATGGCAATGTTTGACACATATTGAAAAACAGGGAGCTCCTGCATAACCGAATCGCCCCCGTTTTTGCTTCTGAGCCTATCAGCAAATATGAAGTTATTAATTTGGTTGTAAAACCCATTTGCTTCAAAACTAACATCCTTCCCGTTATTCCCATAGGTAAAGTCTACTTGGTAGCCTTGTTCAGCATGCAAGCCCAGGTTACCTAATTGGAATGCGTTGGAGCCAATATTCATCCCATTACTGGTTAATTCATTAATGGCAGGAGTACGGAAGCTATGTGATACATTTAACTTTAAATAATTATTACCGGGTAATTGATAGGAAGCTCCAATACTGCCCGAGGGGCCTGAATAAGCATTATTAAAGGATGGAAATTGTAAAGCAGCTCCCGGTGTTGATTCAGAAACTACTTGTTCTTCGGGTGTGCCTCCATTTAATAGATACATTGATTGGCCAATAAAGTTACTCCAATCGTAACGCAATCCTCCGTTGAGCGTAAGATTTTTGAAATCCTTTTCCAAAATGGCATATCCTCCTACCTGAAAATCGGTGTAGTTGGGTATTTCAAAATCTCCGATGTAAGGGGCCAGAGGTTCCTGCGCATTATTTTCAAATTCATAAGTACCATTAATCCCGGTGGTGAGCTTAAGCGCTGAACTCACTCCTGTCAACTGGTACTTTAATGAATAAGGAATATCATGCACAATCATATTATTTTGGCCAACGGTTCCCGAATCTATGTCGTGGTGGATACTTTGTGTATAGCCGATATCCAACCCTATTTTGCCACTACCTGCATTGATGCTGTTTTCCCACCAAATTTCATTATGATCTAAAATTTTATCGCTGGCTATGGTGGGGTTATATGCTAAAAAGTTGTTTTTATTCGGATAGTTTTGTCCATTTTGTGGCACATCAAATTCAAATTGTCCGGTGGCGCTGTCACGGTTTCCGCTTGGTACTTGTATACGTCGCTCAAGAAAACTTACCGTTAAACGGCTATAACCCCACAATTTATTAAGGCCAAGTGTAAGCCTTACATTGTCCTGCTGCCATGCGGTTCCCCATACGTAGCCATCTTTTGGGTTCCGGTAATCGTGCGCTTCTTCATCGCTGGCTCGTAAGCTCCATACAAATCCATTGTTATTACCTCCAATTTCTTCCGACGTTCCAATCAATCCGTTATTGGTTTGATATTCGGTAAGTACGCTGCCTTGCACAGTCCCGCTTTCAGCAAAAGGTTCCGATTTGAAACTAATAACTCCTGCTTCGGCGCTGGCGCCATATTGAAGTGAAGCAGGTCCCCTGATTATTTCAGCATCATATATTGCATAGGGGTCTATTAGTATGCCGTGGTCGTCGCCCCATTGAAAATCCTCCTGCCTTTCTCCGTCCATTAGTACCAGCACCCGGTCAAATCCGAGTCCATTAATTTGAGGCTTTGTAGTTCCTACCCCTTCGGTAGTTTCGTTAACGCCGGGCTGCAATGCAATGGCGTCAATAGCCGTAGCAGCGGTTTGCTGCAGCAGCATATCATGTGTTACGAGTGTAACAGGTACAGGAGAACGTTGGCTGTTTGTTACATTGCCGAGAGCCGTAATAACCACTTCGTTAGTAGAACAGCATGAGGCACCCATGGCACAATTGCATAAACATTTTTCTTTGCCTTTAATGGTTATTTGCTTGCTGACGGTAGCATATCCTAAAATGGTTACTTCCATTTCGTAAGTGCCGTTTGGTATCGGGCTTATATTAAAATGACCTTTTTCGTCGGTAGTTGCTTCTAATTTAAGCTGCGGTACATATACTACCGCTCCCGGTATTGTCTGGCCATTTGCTGAATCCATAACAGTTCCGCTTAGGGATTGAGCATTTGTACCCAATGAATATAAAAAAGCAATAAATAGAAAAATATAAGATTTCATAAATTTTCCACAGTTATAATAATAAACGATAATCAATAACCCACGGTACACTTCTTTATAGAGATATAACAAGCAAGGCTAACTAAATGCCAAACATGTAAACAGAAGAATTTCCGTTCGGTTAAAAAAACGAACTAAAAAATAGCTGCAATTAGCAGGTAGGAGGGTGAAATATGTTTGCGCCTTCAGAAAGTGAATGAAGAATAACGGGCGCAGAAATAAATGCAACCCGGGTATTTTCCGGCTGCTTTAAGAAATCAAAATGTTCGGAACAGTATAAAGTAATATCGGTTTTAACATCGGGAAAAACGGGAAATTTTTGCTGCTCTTCCTGTTCAGCCAGTTTGCGTTTCAATAAACACTTACCACAGCAATGCATCTGAGGTTTGTCTTTGTTGATGCAATACTTTTCAGTGATTTCTTTTTTATTGATTTCATAGTTAACAAGAATAAATGATTTACTCAGATTAACTATGAGGAACGAAGCCAACAACAATATTGATAATATGCCTCTCAATTGGTAGATTTCGGGGACAAATGTATATTTTAATTCTTTATTAGAATACGAATAGTATTACTATTTGTGGTGATTATTACTATAATTGTGATATCTAACAGAAGTAGATGTCACATGTAAAAAGGGTTTTAATAAAAGTCTTTTGCATGGCGGTTGTTGCCCAACTGCTCTTTTCCTGCCATACTAATAATAGTGTTATTTCATCATGGGGGAAAAGAAAATATATGAAAGGATATTATTGGAACCGGCATGGCGACCCTAAGACCCAGCGAGGTTCGGGCATTGATAGCACCCACAGAAATAAAGTAAAAGCGGTAACTGTGCTGCCTGAAAAGGAAACAACTGGGTTAACCGAAGGTAGTCAATCTGCTGATGAAGGTGTAAAGCCAAAACATAAGCGTCGTCATCGGAACAAGGACAGTATTCGTAAAAGTGTGACTTCGGAAAATGTTTCCGTATCCGTACCAGCCGATAAAAAAGTAGTGCCTCAGCCTGAACAAGGGGATGATTATGCCATGCGCTTGATGATTTTGATAATTGTGTTAACGGGGTTGGCTTTGTTTACTACCGGGCTTATTACTCCTATAGCTATATGGGGTATTACGCAAGATTTTTTGCTAATAGCAGGCATATTCGTTATATTTTTTGGCCTTTTTATTTCTGTGGATCAAAAATTAGGAATAAACCTTTCCCGTAATAAAATAAACCGGCAATCGAATATTGGAAAACCGGCCTTAACACTTTCAGGTATGGCTGCCATAACTACAGTATTTCTTTTTGCGGTGATAAAAACCTCACTGGTTTCCGATTTGATGGATGTGCAGATAGCTACTATAGGAATGTTTTTTGGGGGAGTATGTGTACTCCTTAGCTTAATATTAGCCGTTAAAGCTTTGTGTATGCGTGGAAGGTATACAAGGAGGGCAATCCTTGCCATATTAGTAGATATAATACTTATCATAGTATCTTTAGTATTTCTTTTGTAGAAAATAATAAGTTGAATGATGTTGCGTTCTGTAAATTGTAAATGAATTTACATATAGATTTGTACTTTAACCCTTAAAAACAACCGGATATGAAATTAAAAACATATTTTTCAATTATTGCAATGGCCTTTTTGGCAGCATCCTGTACTAAACAAGGCCCTACGGGTCCACAAGGCCCTCCGGGTGCTGACGGGAGCTCTAATGTTTCTGCTAAAACATATACTGTTGCTCCCGGTGACTGGTCAAGTAACGGAAATGGGGGATGGGTTTGTAACCTGGCTCCTGCAAATAACCCTACTCTTGGTGCTATCAGCATTTTATTTTCATATGATAACAATCATTGGATAGGGCTTCCTTATATTGGAAATACGGTCGGAGATGTGGATATAAATTATGTTGTCACTTCTTCCAACATTCAGATACAATACGTGCCTCAAACAGGCTCTGCTTCTATTGGTGCTCCTGCCAATCCTGTTTATATACAGGTTTCATTGGTGCCTTCAGCCATTGAAGTGAAACATCCTGATATAAATTGGCAAAATGCAATGCAGGTTGCCCAATTGCCCGAAGTACAAGCAGCTGTTAAAAATCACTAAGCAAGCCGATAAAATTTTATTAAAAGCCCTGCTCTTAATTATGAGTGGGGCTTTTACTTTTGTGGCTTTTCCAGCAAACGATAGCCCGTTCCGTAAAAATTCTGTATTTCAATAGTAGGATCATCTTTCAGCAGTTTTCTTATTTTGGTGAGATATACGTCCAATGTTCTGCTGTTAAATAGTTCATAGCTCCCCCAAACTTTATTAAGGATATAAGTTCTCGATACTTGCTGACCTTTATTTTCGAAAAGAATCTGCAATAAATCAACTTCCCGCTGACTTAAATACTTTTCGGTATTTTTATAAAGAAGCAAACGGTTAACATAATCGAGGCGGAATCCTCCCGCCTGTATTATATCAGGAATAGTATCTTTTGCATTAGTTGTCATTGTTCTTCTCAAGATGGCTTGAATGCGCAATAGCAGCTCTTTTAAAGAAAATGGTTTTACCACATAGTCATCGGCTCCAATTTGAAAAGCTTTTATTTTATCTACTTCCATAGTTTTGGCCGTAAGAAATATAATAGGTATGTGTTGGTTCATTTCGCGTACCTGCCTGGCTAATTCAAAACCATCCTGCCGGGGCATCATAATATCTAAAATACAGAGATGGAACTCTCCATTTTTAAATGCCTCGGCGGCATCTTTCCCGTTATCGCTCAAGGTTACTTTGAACCCTTCCGCTTCCAGGTTTTCTTTCACCAGAAATCCTAAACTGGCGTCGTCTTCCGCCAGTAATATTTGGCTGTATTTATTCATGTGTTCTTTTCTACTGGAAATGTTATAATAAATTCAGTTCCTTTATCTACAATACTATTGACATTGATGGAGGCGTTGTGCATATCAACAATATGTTTAACATAATTGAGTCCTAACCCGAATCCTTTTACATCGTGCTTGTCGCCGCTGGGTACCCGATAAAATTTATTGAAAATATTTTGCAAATGTTCTTTGGCTATACCTATGCCATTATCCCGGATGTTTACAATAACCTTCCCCGGAATAGGCTCTATGTAAATGTTTATTTCCGGGTTCCGCTTGCAATACTTAAGCGCATTATCTATCAGGTTGTAAAACAAATTTATCAGGTGGGTTTCATCTCCACGGATTATTATTTTGCCTACATCACAGTGTATATTTATTTTGCCGTTTTTCTCTTTTAGCGCTAATTCGAATGTATTTGCAACCTGTTTAATAAGGCTGACAAGGTTAACCTGTTTAAAATCATGCGATAGCTTGCCTTTATCAAGGCTTGCAGCTTGCAGTATGCGTTGCACATTTTCACGGAGATGATTATTTTCATTCGATATAATGTATAGTATCTTTTCCATCTTATCAGGCCCCAGGTGCCGGTTTGATAATATAGTCTCAATGCTTAATCCGATATTGGATATAGGGGTATTGAACTCATGGGTCATATTGTTGATGAAATCATTTTTCATTTCCGATAGTTTTTTTTGCCGATTAATTACGCGTAGAAAATACCAAAAACCGATTACGAGGCCTAATAAAATAATGGTTGACAACAATAACATTAACCATACTTTGCGAAAAACAGCGCTGTTTTTATGCGGGAAATAAACGTTTATATAAAAAGGTTTTATGAACGTGGTTCTATCATTCAGCGTATAGCGTATTCCACCGGTTAAAAGCTTTGGAACATACTTTTTGTTAGAAGTGTAGATAACAGAATCGCTATTTAGGCGAATTAAGGCATAAACAAAATTTGAATCAATATTCTGTTGTATAAAAGTTGCTTTTAATGTGGAATCTATGAAAGCAGTATCATATTGCTTAAAGAATGGATCGGCGTTTGATATGATATTTTTAATCAGATCTCTGTCATTTGTTTTAGAAAGTTTCTGTTGGTACTTATAAAATGTTGAAGTATCATCATTTAACTGGTATTTAAACCGTATTGTTATATCGGCTATAATGGGGGTTCCAAAGGTGAGGCTGGTGAATGAAGCAGGTTTAACGCTTTTATCTATGCCCTCGCCAAAATAATACATTGGTACTGTATCGTAGTTCTTCAGCAGGCTGTCTTTCCTATAAAGCTGCTTTGCCATGAAATAAGTTTGACCGGGAGGAATAAATGTTTTAGAATATATCTCGAAGCAGTGGTTTTTATAGTCTATTTCGCTATTCAATTTTTTTAAAACCGTTAAAACTTCGCTATCAAAACTTTCCTCGTGGAGTTTGTACTGGTTAATGAAAGAGTTTATCTGGATAATACCCAACATGACGATGGCAACTATCAATAAAATGAAAATAGAATTTTGTCTGTTTAATTTCATCATACAAATATCCCCCCTTTTTGCAAATTGGGCAGATAAATTAAGAATGTTTTAAGAATCTTTAAACTCTATTTAATAATTTTTCCAAATTATATAAAATAAGTTTGCCTCTCATAAACAAATACATAAACGTCATGAAAAGCAAACTTTATTTTATTGTTCCGGCTTTAATTTTCTCTTTATTGCCCGGCCTCTCACACTCTCAAACATGGAAATCGGTTAAAAGTATTCCAGCTGTAAGAGATGGAGCCATTTCATTTTCCATCGGCTCTTATGGTTTTTGTGGAGGTGGAGGGGAAATGCAGGATGATTTTTGGAAATATAATCCTAAAACGAATGCATGGACGCAATTAGCTAATATACCCGGAGTTAAGGAAGGACGCGGTTTTGCAGTTGGTGTTGCCGATGGCAAATATGGTTATGTAGGGTTCGGCCAGGATAGTGCTTCGCAAACGGCTGTTACAAGAGACTGGTGGAGATACGATACGGCTACGAATAAATGGACACAAAAGGCTATGTTTCCTGGTTATACAAGAGATGCTGCCGGAGTGTTTGCAATTAATGGAACCATCTACGTTTTTGGCGGAGTGGACAGTGCATTCGAGTATCTGAGTGATTGCTGGGCGTATGATACAGGTGCTGACAAGTGGACGCTTGTTGGCTTAATGCCCGATTGGATTGCTTTCCCGAGCACTTTTGTTATCAATGGAAAGGGATACTTTACTTGTTATGTGAGCGGTACCAATGGCCTTGAATCAACCGATTTATATGTGTTTGACCCCAATGCCAAAACCTGGACTACGAAAGCCAGTTTCCCGGGCGCTCCACGTCAGGCCGGTACAGCCTTTGTATTGAATAATGTAGCTTATGTCGGATTAGGGCAAAGTCAATATACTACAGTATATAACGATTTTTATTCGTATACACCGGGTACCGATACATGGATATCTGTTCCTAATTTTGGTGGTGGCTTACGTGCTTGGCCATGTGCATTTGCCATAGGGAATAATGGTTATGTTGGAACAGGTTCTTATGTTTCCGGCATTTCATTAGTTACTACCGCCGATTGGTGGCAATATGTGCCTACTTCACTTTCAGTAAATGAGTTAAGTAATGCAGGAGATTTTATTTGTTATCCTATGCCTGCTAAAAATATTGTTACAATAGAAAATACCTTGCATAATAATAATGAAGATTTGAATTATTCTGTCTACAACATGGCCGGACAATTGATGGATGCAGGCAAACTTGCTAATAACAATAGCAAATACACTCTAAATGTCTCAGAACTTTCTAATGGAGAATACTTCCTTTGCCTAAAGGGTGATAATATTACCATGGTATCGAAGAAGATTGTTGTAATGCAATAAAGTTTTAGTGAGAGGTGAAATACCTATGACGCTGGGTCTGCATTAAAATGGTGCAGGCCCTTTTTCTTTTGTTTAAAGACGATTTAAGAATATTTTAATAATTTTTAACTTCTCGTTAACTAAATCCCTTTCAATTATGAAGTAGCTTTGGGGTAGTTGTGTTGAGGTAGCTGGATTGCTAAGCTATCTTTAAGACGGGGCTTGCGACCATTTGCAAGCCCCTTCCTTTTTTACAATACGAGAGTTTGTGATACAAGTTTTTTGATGAGCACAATTTGGCCCAAATGGTAATGAATGTGTTCAATAATACCTGTGATATTATCATAATAGTTTCCATATTTCTTGTCTGTAAAATCCTCCCATAACTTACTTTCAGGCATATTGGCAAGTAGCGCTATACAGTTTTCAGCATCAGCCCAAGCCTTATTTAATAGCGTATGCCATTCTTCTTCTGAGCCGACGGATGGATGGCTGAAGCTATATTTATCTTTAGCGTCGAGTGGCTCTCCGTGCAATACATTTAATAACGCAGTTACATAGTAACTTACATGGTATGTAAGTGCAGCAATGGTGTTAAAAGAATCAACTTTTTTGACAGCTTGTTCCCAAGTTACATCTGAAAGCGTATTTTTTAAATCCACGGAGGTCCAGTTTCCCCCGAAATAAACGCCTTTTAAATGATTTGCTATTTGATGTGGTAAATTCATATTGCAGTTTTTCCTGGTAGGAGAAAACAAAATTAACATCAAATCCTTTTATTGTCAAAGCTTTTTTTTAAAAATTAATTGCTATTCTCCAATGCTATAGTAAAATATAATAGTAAGATCATTTATATCACTATTGGTAAGCGGATTTCCATTCCCGGGCTCATTTGCAATGCTCCATGTACCGGGCTTATCCTTGCATGGAGTAACGCTGTATTGCATATTTCCATATTGGGGGTCGGGCCCTAACGCAATGGGCGCATTATTGAGTTTTGTACCGGATAAATATAAGTTGGGGCTATTTGCTGCGGTTGTAGGAATGTCTGCTATTATCACTGCTTCTCTTATTTTTATAGTATGCCCGTTAGTGAAAAAAGGAAAGCGTTGGGTAATATCCATCATCAATTGTTGCGGAGTTCCGGATGTAGGATTCAGGAACTGGTACCATTGGGTTGGAAAATCACGTCTTGCGCTGAAAGCCCTCATAAGAACCAATCCCGGAGCTGTAACAGCCTTGCTCAATTTGCTTTGTACGCTTGAAGTGGCAGCAGCTTGCAAAGCAGGGCCGCCATCTCTGGCTGTATAACTGAAATGAATTATTAAATCAGTAATTGTGTCCGTATCAAATTGAGGATACGCGCTTGGAAACTCCAATTGCCAGGTGCTGATGGCTCCTGCCCTTTCAAAAGGAAGGTAACGCTCATCGTTTAGGTTCATTTCAAACAAGCCGCTGTCATTTACGCCATTGCTGGTGGCAATGTATTGTATTGCTGCATAATTATCAAGGAAGCGGCTATCGTTGGTAGGTGCACCTGTCGAGTCAGTATTGCGTGGATAGGAATTAGGTGTTTCTGTTGGGTTAGCAACCATACGCACCGAATTATTCATCAACGTCATTTTGAGACATACCGGCGTATACGGGCCTGTTACTCCGGGTATCGTTACTGCAATATGCTTTACCCTGCGGAAATAATGCCCCGGATAATCCAAGTCAAACAATTCTTCCGGAATATTGATAAAACACGTTCCGTTTGATTTTAATTGCAGCAATGCTGCTGGATCCAACTGAGCAAGCGATATTTGACGGGTAAGTTCATATTCGCGGACATTATTAGAGTAATAATCCGTTTCCATTTTCTTCAAACTATTCATCAAAGCCTCACCGCTCAAAAGCCCTTTGTGTAAACTATCCCAGTATCCATAGTTAATATAAGAAGCGCCGGTAATTCCCAATTCATAGCCGAAACAAACTTCTGCCTGTTTGGCAAAACTGTAAGCCAATTGGTAACTTTGGAAGTAAACATTAGATATTTGCGTTACCATCCAGCTATAAAGCTGCTGATTGGTATATTTATTTTGCAAAAAGGTTTGAACATCTTCTGAGTTTTGAATAACCGTTTGCTGGTTCTGTTCATCCTGGGTGGCTATATCAATCTTCTTTTGTGCCGATTGCAATTGAACGGCTATTTGAGCCAATTCATCAGTGGCCAGCTGTTGCTGGAACGCCCATTCAGCAGCCCTGCGTAAATATCCTGCATTTACACTACTAAGCGAAGCAGTTTTATCATCTACGTGCGACTCGTAAGTCATGTATTGAATAAAGCAATCTGCAACCGCTCCTAGTTGTTGTCCGCCTAAACTGAAATCAACTTGTGGTGAACCTCCAAACCCGCTAATTCCACCGGAAAATTGAGGTATTGCATGTAAAATACCTGCAATCATAGTAGCAGCAAGAATGGGATCTTCTCTGGAAAGGGAGGATTGGTTATGAGCCAGGGCTTGGTTTTCTAAAGGCAATAATCCGGCACTTATCAATCCGGCATAATAGGATTGTTTATCGGTAACAAGTGTTTGGTATGCCTGTAAGTTCTGCAACCCAAAATTAGCATCCTCAATTTGCATTTGCTTAAGGGTGTCGATATTTTGTTGCACGGTTATTTCTTGTGAAGCACGGAGTAGGGCTAATCCCTCGGCGTCTTGTTTTTCAAGGGCTGCTAATAAGGCTGCGCCAAGCGATTTCACTTCAGTACACAATTCAGTGGCTTTTTGTATCATTACACTGAAGCGGTAATTAGGCAATACACCACCGAAATCGGCTACACCGGAACCATCCATGTTGCCCATGCCTGGAACATTTGGGAATGGCGACAAGGGTTGGAACTGGCCTGCCATATTCAGACAATGCCGTATCTTATACAATTGGGTTTCTATTGTATCCCAGTAAGCAAGTAGCACCGGGTTGGGTGGAATGCAGAAATACAAACCGGGTGTTTTAATTATTTTTTGTTTAGTGGTTGGACTGTTGGAATTTGGTGAAGCCGGTGGTAAAATATTTTCAAATTGTACAATAGGATCCGATAAATAACCTTCCGGTCCTTCAGCTAGCGAAAGCACTTCAAAGTCTAATTCCATTTGATAATAGTTTAGGGTAGGTGTTTCAACTACGGGAGGTATAGAAACAGGTTTGGTTCCTAAACATTCAAGTGCGGTCATAAATAGCTGAATGGCAATATTGACCGATTCCATGGTATATTGCTGATAATTGTAATTCGCCCATGCAATCAGGTTGTCAAGGTATTTCATGAAGGCCGTGTACATGTATGGTGTAACCCTTAGCTGCGCAAGCATGTGTGGGTCGTAAGGGTTACTGCGCCATAGCTTTATCGATTCCCAGAATGCAAAGCTTACCATTGGAGCTATTGCCGGATCAACCTCATACAAGAGAATCAAATCATCAATAGTCAGTGAAGGAAGTACGTTTTCAAAGAAAGGCTTAGTTACCCAATATTTTTGAGGGTTAGGGTTGCTGGAAGTATCGGTAGGGTTAAAAATAAATTTAAACCAGGTATCTGCATCTGCAAACTGCTGATTTTGGCTCAATTGAATAGCAGACATCAACACACTATGGAAAAACAATTCCCAGTTATATTGGCCATAGCTGGATAGTTGTCCCATCAAGCTATAGGAAGGCCCGAAATCTATTTCTTCAATAGGCGCCCCAAAATTTGGGTCCATGTTAACATAACTGGCGGACGATGTGGTGTCATAGGTCGTAGCAAAATCAAATGCCTTATAGGAAGGGTTTTTGGAGAAGTTGATGATTGGGTTATTCAATACGGCAGTTGTTTGTCCGTATGGCGTTCCCGATACCGGATCAACGGTAGGGTCGCCGGTTAACTGAACTTCCCTGGCCAAAATAGCTTCTATTCCCAAATGAGGTTTAGCAAAAATTTTAACGAATTGATGCGCGTATGGATGATAAAAATTGAGGAACTGGTAATTAGGCCCGCTATCCATAGTAAAATAGCTTACGGGCGGATTTAAGAATTGGGTTGCTTCAGCATCTTGCGGAGAACTCTTGTAGTTATTCACTTCTTCAAAATAATACCGGAAAGCGCTGCTATTTGGATCCTGGAGGGCGGGTACAACAAAGAAAGTGCAAGAAGAATCCTGGAAGAAAAAGGGCATTAATGCACCTAAACTCTGCATATGAATCTCTCCATATGAAGCGAGTTGGTTTATGGCATATAAACCCATTTGGAAGGGTAACAAAACACCATAACTATTGCCTTGGCTGGCACCCAATACAGTAGTAAAACCTTCAGCAGAAACTAACGAATCCTGAGGGCTATTACTAACCGCCAGCATATTGTATAAAGAAGTGTTACTAAACCATTCATGGCTAATGGTAGGAGCTTCTAAATCGAGCATTGCCAAATCAACTGCGGTGCAGAACCCTCTTGCAGGGTCAAGTAAAAATGAATTGTAGGGCGATACCAGCGTTGAATTTTGATTTATAAGAGACAAGGTATCCAATACGTCAAACGTATAAGAGATAGATATTTTTATGCTATAGCTGGAGTAATTTGCCTGGCTAAGCATGGAGTTTATAATAGTTTGAATTAAGCCGTAAGGGTCATCTTGTGCTAAATCTATAGTAATGTTATTAGTTCCTAATACTTTAAGAAGAAGGCCATTATCAAAAATATTTTTAGGATGCCCCATTCCTAATATGTTAAAGGTGAAAAAGTCATTCAAGCTGCTGAAAAAATCACTCTCATCAAGATTAAACGATGGCTGTTGTGGGTTGGAAATGGTTTCTTCATATGTAGATGAAGATTGGAACACATTATTATTGTACCAGTTAATAGTAATATTGGCAGTAAAATTGCTTGGGACAGATTGGTAGCAGGCAATATACATGTCATTATTGTTCTCTATGCACTCCAAGGTTGTTGTGTGTGCCTGCGGAATATCAAGAGGTATGAAAACAAAGTCAGGTTTATCAGGATAAATCACAGGGCTTCCGGCGCTGGTAAGAATAATTTGTGATGAAAGCAGATCTTTCGATACTTTTTTCCCCGACCACTGTCCGTTTTTATATTCGCTAAAGGCCATTTGAATATTCCAGTACTTGCTAGGGGGTGCGGAAGTTGAGCCTCCACCTGAAGCGGAAGGTACTTGTTTGGAAGATTTATCGTCATCGGATGTTTGGGCAAATACCGGCCAATAAAGATAAATCCTACCATTTTGCACTACCGGAACAATCTGGTCGCCCTGTATATCTGCGGTTACTTTTTCCCAGGGGGTCCATTGGTATTGGTTGTTAAATGTTCTGTAATAGTAAACAGGTGGATCTCCTCCGTAGGTTCTGGCAAATACATGCAATATTCCGCTTGGGTGGTCATACCACATTCCTTTTACTTCCAACCGGGCAATCTCATCCAGGCTTTGCAGATAATTGCCATAAGCAGTTTCTATGATAACTGTGGTGGCAGGCCCCTGTGCCATATCGTTCTGCATATCCTGGAAGAATGTAGATTGGTTGGGCAATGTTTGCGGCAGAATAAAGTTTTCGGGGTATAAAAAGGTATATCTTGCTTCATACCAACTTTCAAAAGTTCCCATCCAGCTCCACTCCGACCAGTCAGCATCAATTGTTGTGTCGGCTACTACAATGGGAACTTCAATATTCATTAAACAACGCTGTACAAAAAGCTGAATGGAACAATAGGCCTGAATAATCCGGGTGGTGGGTTGGCAAGAACTCATTTCAATATCTATGAGGAAATTCCCATACACGTGATATTCATCCGGGAATACAGAAAAGGTTCCGGGATAGGAATACGCATTTTTCACCGGGTTCGATAATAGGTAAGCCAATAAGGCGTCTCTCCTGTTCTGTCTCAACGTATTCGCTATAGGTTGTATGGCGCTCATCCAACTCGCATCGTCTGGGTAAATAGCTTTTAGTGCCTGCTTAATATCTATGGCTGTAGTATTGGTTATAGGGTCTATAATCCATGTAACACATCTCGATGGCACTACTTTCATTTGCTTAGCAATATTAAAGCAAGCCGAAAGGCGCAATAAAATGGAAATGTCACAAAGGTCAATGGTACATCCCATTGAACTGCTTGAATCTAATAAGCACAGCGGATTCAATAATAAATTCGAGCTGGCAGATTGCCCAATGTTGAGCAGATAGAGCAGTTCGTTCATATTCCAGCCTGTCAACTCAACTAATTGTGCCAATAACATTCCGGGGTTTGGGTAACCTGTAAAAGCTACAGCTCCTTGGGAATAGGTAATAGTATCCGGTAGGGTTTGAAAGGTTCGCGGTAAAGTCGCAGGGACAATGGCTGAGGTTTGTGCGAAAAGATATCCGAGTGCGGCCAAATATATACTGTCGGTACTCAGCGATTTCAGTGTAGTTTGAACAGATGAACTTATGGCACCTGTTGCTGAAAGTACACTGACGCCGCTGCTGGCATCTGTTGTACCGGTAATTCCGGAAACGCCCGGAGCGCCAGTTATCTGGCTAACAGTTAAACCTGCGGGCAAGGTAAGTTCCACCGAGGTTATCAAGTTTGCCTGTGTATTAGTATATAATGACGTAATAGTAGTTGCCCAAAAGGAATCTTCGCTTATTGCTAAAAGCGTGTTTAATACAGATTTGCTCATAACTCCTTTATATTCCAAGCTTGGGAAGATATGATAAGGGAAAGGAATTTTGAACCAGTACTTTTAAATCAGTCTTTTCTTTAATCGCTTTATTGACAAAGGATTTAAAGCAAGCTAAAAGTTTCGAATAAGTTATTAATTAGATTGCAACAAATTGTGATATTTCATGACAAATAAATTCAAACTAAGTAAGCACTTTATTTTTTCAGCAAAAACCCAAAAAATATCTTTTTGAACCTTTGGCAAAATATTTTCATATACCACAAACATGAACTTTTATATGCATTTTTCTAATTTCAAAACGTTTTCCAATTTAAAGAAGCTTTTATACCCACAGTGAAGGCGAAACTGTTTGGCACTTCAATAGAGCCTATAGAATTGAAGGTATTAAACATTCTGCAATATAATACTAAACTATTTATGTGTGTCTCTACCATGCCACATAGACCGTTATAAATTTGAGGTAGGGCAACAGATTTTCCATTTGTACCAAATACAACATCAAAACTTTGCTTAGAATTAGGTAAAATTTGAACATTTTCCAAGAGGAGACTGGCAATAAAGGTCAATCTATCATTTGTTTTGGGGTTGCTATAAGCCCAAAGAAATCGTATTCCATAGGTCTGATTTATAATACTTATGGGGTAATTTATAGAATCCTTTGTTATATTTTTCCTCTGGAGTGAAGCATCTTCTCCAATCTGGACTGCTACAGAACCTTTTATCCCCATATCTTTTTTCCATAAAGTATAATCCAATCTTTCTGAAAAAGCAGAGGAACCTTCATCTGTAAAAAAAACACTGGACAAGGGAACCGAATCAGCTTGTTGGGGTTTAGATACTGCCGAACTAAAATTATATGAAATAAAACCGCTGAATTTTCCTACGATTGCCCCAATTTGTAATCCACCAGATGCTGTTACAGAGCTTAAATTTAGTGCATCAGTCCCCACTAAACCTGCTAAAAATACATGCGCAGAATCTTGATTAGACTTATTTGATAATGCTGCACTTACCTGTTGGGCTTGTGCATTAACTATAATAGTTAAAGAAAAAAATAGTATGGTACATAATTTATATGTTGTTTTCATGAATATATATTTTAATCAAATGTAAAAAAAATTACCATGAGACTCCATCCCATTTTTGAATATAATTGCAAACGTTTCCATCGGATTGATAAAAATGCCTCCTATGTGCATTAGTTTTATAAGCTGTTATAGAAATAACAGACATATTTGGTTTCCTGCCGCATGGAATACCAATTTCTGGGATACCGTTTTCTTGTCTGCTCCGCCTTTTGCCCATAAAAAGGAATTATACATGACCGATGTAAAGGAGAATTTTGAATCCCGCAATGAATCCGCTATTTGAAGCAATTCCTTTATTGAATAAGGAATTGAATGGTAATAAAAAATGGAATTATTCTTTTTTGTAAGATAACTCCCTTACAGCGGGCACAAACGGTCAAATCTCGAACTTATTGGAAGATTTTGATAGAATAAAAGTTTTTGATGCAAAAACCCTTCAACATTAGCAGGATGCAAGCAATTAAATGTCGATTTAATCCCAACTCAAAGTATAGTCTTTGGCTTATTTGAGTCCATCTGTAACAATAGGAATGTATTTTATAACGCATTTAATCCTTTTATCTCGGTAGTTTATAGTCTGTATTTGACAGTAGGATAAATAGATTGTGTAATGATACTAATAAAATCATATTTGATATATATTTGTATTTGATTAGGAAGTAGAAACCAGTAACCCTTATTCACTTGTTTGGAAAAAGGCTACATCTCTGGAAATTAAAAGTTGTATTGATAATAGCTATATTATTGGTAAGTAACCTTAATGCCGTTGGTCAAAAACAGAGTTCACATCCGAATGCTATTGGAACAGATACCGCTTTAGTAAAAAAACAGGAACGAGACTTTTTCAGTTTCCTTAAGCGCATATTTCATAAAAATTATAAAAAGCCTGTTGATGATTATGTTAGTAATGAACACAAGCATGATACTGTTTCAAAAAAGAAATCTGGTCCACCACTTTTGGATATAGCCAAAGGAAGTATTACGTGGACATCCCTTTACTCCCAGGGGATAAATTTAAATACAGGAATAACTGGCCTTTATTCAGTGGGAAGACTTTCTCAAGGTATGGACATATATGGGCTTCCTATCACTGTTCTGGGAAATGGAGTGTTCAACAATGGACAATTTCAAAGGAGTTATAGCAGTGTTTCCGTGAATTTCGATGTGGAAACCTATTTGAAAAGGCTTAGAAAAAGAGCCTCGGATGTGTTACTTAATAAAAACATCAAATCAAATCAGCCTAACCTTTCAGATAGTTTAAATGCGTATGAGACACAGAGAAAAAAACTCCAATCATCTTCCTATCAATCGGAAGAAAGTGGCTGCAAAACCCAATTTCAACGGGATGAGGATAGTTTGAAAAAGCACCCCGGAGCAGATACAACTGAATTGCATAATTTACGAGTGAAGCTTCATACTTTTGAACAGGCAGAAAAACATTATCAGCAACTATTTGCCATAAAAAAAAGCTATAGTAGCCTTCAAAAGCTAGATACAGCGGGAAATGGCTATCGAAAAGAAGAAAAAATACTGGATAATCCTGGTAATGTGGAGAAAGTATTGGAGGAAAATCATCAATTGAGCAGCTATGAAAAATTCCTGATGGGGGTCCGGCAATTCACTATTGGCCAGTGCCCGGAAGAAATATCAGAATTCACATTTCACAATTTTGTAATGAACGGGGTCAGCATGGGCTATAAAACTGACAATATCTATACCTATGTTGGCTATGGAAAAGAAGTAGCTGCGGTTAATCCATTGCTCCTGTCCGGAGTAACTGTGCCTACTTATCACCGGGATGTAGAATTTTTCAGAACCGGGGAAGGAGCTGAAAATAGTTCTAATTTTTACGTTACGCTTATAAAGATTTCTGACCCGGGAAGTAGTTCTGCGTTGAACGAGACAAATTGGGTATTTGATGCTATTAAGAAAATAGTAATTGGTAAAAATATAGATGTGGAAGGGGAACTAGCGAAGTCTACCTATACATATAATTATGTTCCGGGTAAACCTGATTCAGCAGTGCTACCCTTTATCTCTCAAAATAATAATACCCTTGCGTTTGCCCTTAGGGCAAAAGGAACCATTGCCGGATTAAACACTGTGATTAAAGCAGAAGGCTCAAAAACAGGAGGCGATTTTGTTACGCTTGGGAATCCTTATCTTATTTCTAATGCTACCAAATATGAACTTGATTTGAGCCAGCCATTTGGTAAGAGACTGATAGTTGAAGTAGGTGGGGCTCATTTAATAGCTAGCATGGTAAACTCAAATGGAACGAAACAAACGGATGACTGGATACAATTCTCTATTTTATTTAAACCTACCCATTTAATAAGTATGGAATTTAAGTATGTACCAAGACAATCACAGCAAGAATCAAGTACGGTGTACGCTAATAGCTCTACCAGTAATATTAACCAGATTTCCTATACGGCAAATATACTTAGCAGGATATTCGGGAAGAATTCTATAACGAGTTTTTTTGCCGGAAATTTTCAATATACTGCCGGTGATGTTTCGCAGTTGCTAACACAACAACTAAATCTTACATATTATGTGGCGAATGAATTATTCATGGTATCTCCCACGCAGGGTATTAATATGTCTGTTGATGAGAGCCGTAATAATTGGACAGGTGGACTTACACAATTTATCGGGCAGAGTACATATAATTGCAATGTAAGCAAATCGTTCACGGTTTCATTTGGTCCCCAATGGGTTGAACAACCCGGAACTATTCCTAATGGAATAGGTGTTATTAGTACAATAAGCAGCTCTATTCAAAAATGGGGAAAGATCGGGCTGCAGATTACCTATAGAAATAATGCAATGCGACCATTGGATAGTTCATCGCAATATATGATTGGAGGAAATGTTTCCGTAATGTGGTAAGTGCTTCTGCGTTCTTTTTTACCAAGCTAATTAGATAGATAAGTCTTATGACATATCTGATAGCAGTACATAAAACTGCACTTTATCCATAAAATAGGCAGTTCATGTATTGAAAATGACAGTTTATAAATTTTTTTAAAATGTACATTTTTATTATGTAATATTGAATCAAATTGACTAACACTTTTTGCCATGAAATCATTTATTTTATCTTCTGCATGTATTTTTTGTTTTTGTTTTATAGGGAATGCCCAGGAAAATAACTCTTCTTCCCATCAAAAAACAATTAAAAGCATTGCTCCGCTACAGGTTGGGTATCCTTCCAATAATGAAACAGTAGACAACAAAACCCCTGTTTTTGTTTGGACTCCACCCGCTACAGGCAATAATTTAATGGTAACTTACTCCATATTAGTGGTGCAAGTACAGCCTGGACAAACATCTGCAGAAGCATTGCTGCAAAATTCTCCTTTACTCAATACAACTAATATTACCAATACTTTTTATAAATATCCATCCGATGCAGTAGCCCTACAGGATGGCAATAATTATGCCTGGCAGGTGTCAGCCAGTTCTGGCGGACAAGGTTTAGGTGTTGCTGAGCCATCTTCATTCACAGTAAAGAAGGTAGAAAACAAAAATGGAGGTATAGACTATCCTGTAGCATCCAAAGTGAGCAAAGAACGCTTTTATGTGTGTCATGGAGTATTCTATTTCAGTTATGATAATATGGCCCATCAGAAAACTCTTACTTATACCATTAAAAGGATGGATAAGTCAATGGAAAATATTAAGTCACTACCCGTTTTAACATTAGGCGCAGGCATGAACAGGTTAAAAGTTGATTTATCACATAGCGGACAGTTAAAGAATAATACCTACTACTACTTAGAAATAACAGATAATAAAAAGCAAGTATATAAGCTAATGTATTTCTATGTAGAATCTTAGTTACCCCACACACCTATAAAATATGAAGCAAAAAATATTAACATTCCTTCTTGTTTTAATCTATATGTTTTCTTCCTCATGCGGTAGAGGTTCACTCCCACCACAAGAATATGTAAGATATATTGAAAACCCTGATAACGGACTTTTACTTAGCTCTACAGTAAATGGAGTAAAGTATACCCTGCAATACCAGCCTACCGATTATTTGGTAATGTTGGAATTAAGAAGCTTCTCCATTCCCCCTGAAATATTCCAGGAACAATATAATCGCTTTAAAGGAATTGAGCATTATGTATTTCGTATAGATAAGCGAGAACTAGACAGCCTTGCTACTAAAGCAAAGGACACTGCTATAATCCGGAAAGGAATGATAGAATACCTTGATTTTAAAATCCGGAAAGACATTAAGCTGGTAGAAGGCTCGGATACTATTCCTTGCGGCATTGCCGAATGTGAGATTAGTGCGGGGATGCTACCCTATTACAGTTTTGTACTCGGTTTTAATACAAAAAATTATTGGGGCGACAGAGAATTTATTTATGAAAATAAAATGATTGGAACGGGACTTTTAAAACTTGTATTGAAAAATAGCCGTGTAAAAAGAATTCCAAAATTAAAAATGAACGGATGAAAGCAAGACGAACATTTTGGTTTAAAAGCATAGCCGTATTTGTAGGCCTCAACTTGCTTGTTCAGACTTTTTACCCCACCGTTGCCTGGGCACTAACAGGTGGGCCATCACAGCCAGAGATGCAAGGTTTTGAACCCGTTGGAATTACCAACATGGTTGACCTGTCTACAGGTAGTTTTACCTATAACATTCCTTTAATGGATGTAGAGGGTTACCCCATTAATCTTTCCTATCATTCAGGAATCACCATGGACCAGGAAGCCAGTTGGGTAGGCTTAGGCTGGAGTATTAATCCGGGAGAAATAAACAGGCAAATGCGCGGATTGCCGGATGAGTTTAGTGGAGATAAGGTAACTCAAAACTACAACATGAAAGATAATACCACTATCGGCTTTAGTGCCGGTGTTGGATTAAAGGTGGTGGGTGCACCCATAGGACTTAACCTGAGTCTAGGTATTTTTACAAATAACTATCGGGGCCCAGGAGTTCAGATAGGCATTAATCCTTCAATATCAGCAGGAGTTGCAAATGGAGGGACATTGACTGGAAGTTTAGGCGTGAATTTTAATTCGCAGTCGGGGGTAGATATTGCTCCAAGTGTAGGATTTAGCCAAGAAGCTCTTTTGAATGATAAGAACGCAACAACTGCCGGTATTACAGTAGGCTCATCCTATAATTCGCGCTCCGGGTTAAAGAGTATATCAATGACTAAAGACTTCGAAACTTATAACGTCAATTGTGCCAGTGCCACACAGGCAATATGCACTTTTTCTAATCCTACGTATATTCCAACTATTACAATGCCTCTTGTAAATAACAGCATTACCGCAGATGTAACTGCCGGCCTTGCATTTTTTGCAACGCATCCTAATGTAACTATTACCGGATGGTGGAACCAGCAATCATTAGCAACGCACACACTTTCTTTACCTGCTTATGGATATATGTACGCTGACCAGGCAAAGGATAAACCATACGCCCTCCATGATTTTAACCGGGAAAAAGATGTTCCGTTTCAACAAAATATTGCGAATCTTCCGATAACGAATTTTACTTATGATCTTTTTACTGCGAACGGGCAAGGTGTAAGCGGCCAATTCAGGCCATTCAGGGGTGATGTTGCTGTATTGTATGACCATTACAACTATAATCAATCAACCTCAAAAAGTTTGGGGTTTGAATTAGGATTAACGGAAGTTTCACATACGGGGATTAACTATAATACTACCAATTCAAATACCATTACCGACAAATGGACACAAAACAATTATTTCACGTCTAAAGTATATTTTAAAAGCCTTGATTCAGGAAATATAAATTACGAACCTTTTTACTTTAAACAAATAGGTGAAAAAACTATTAATGATGTAAACTACTATAATGCAATTGGAGATGTAAATCCTGCTTACGTTTCTCTCTTCCGGGACGGAGGAACTGTGATAGCACAGAATATCTATAACATGCAACATGGGACCCAGTTTATCGGGAGCAATCCAACTAAAACACAACGGGAGAGAAGAAGTCAAACCTTTAGCCTTTTAAACGCCCAGGAAGCTAATTATTTTGGATTAGATAAGTATATACTTAGCTATCCATTAAATCAAAATGTTTATACAGATTCTTGTGGTTCATCCAAGCTTATTCAACATATATCAAGGCTCAACTGGCCTATGCACCACACTTCTGAAATAACTGTTTTAAATCCTGATGGTAAACGTTATGTCTATGGTATCCCGGCCTATAATCTTTTGCAGGATGAGGTAACATTTTCAGTTCACGGAACATTACCATACTACTCGGAAGACAGTGTCAATGTAATCAGATATGATCAGTCGTCCGATAACTCTACAAGAAACGTTAAAGGCCGTGACAATTATTTTAATGAACAAATACTACCCTGTTATGCACACTCTTATCTTCTCACGGGCGTGCTCTCTCCAGATTATGTGGATTTAACACATAATGGAATTACAGATGATGATTTAGGGCAAGCTGTAAAAATAAATTATACAAGGATAGATAGTAGCGGCCACTCTTATAACTGGAGGGTGCCTTTTGAGAAAGATACGGCAAGTTACCAGGCAGGCCTGCTTTCAGATACAGCCGACGATAAGGGAAATTACATATACGGGCAAAAAGAAATATGGTATGTGCATTCTATCGAATCAAAAACAATGGTTGCACAATTTATTTTAGAGAACAGGGAAGATGGATTTGGGGTTGTGGATAAAAATGGAGGAGCAGATACTACGAAACATTTAATGCGTATAAAAGAAATCCGGCTTTTCTCTAAAGCAGATTTAATTAAGAATGGCGCTAACGCAATTCCAATTAAAACCGTTCACTTTGTTTATAATTATTCACTTTGCCCGGGTACTCCTAATTCTTTTGCCACCGGAGGAAGAGGAAAGCTTACCCTTACCGGATTGTACTTCACTTATGGTAATAACACAGAAGGAAATTTAAACAGTTACAAATTCAATTATTCCAGTTTCAATCCTTCCTATAACCATAACCGGTATGACCGGTGGGGAAATTATAAATACAACTCTTCTGGTATGCCTTCCAATGAAGATTTTCCATATACATTACAGAATTCTGCAAAGACAAATTACTTTGCCACTGCGTGGGAGCTCACGAATATAAGCCTCCCCTCTGGCGGGCAGATAAACGTAAATTATCAATCCAATGACTACGCTTATGTGCAGAACCAGCGGGCCACACAAATGTTTTTGATAGATGGGCTTTCTAGCACCCCTACCGGTTCTTCGGTATGGTCTTTATATTCCAGTTCAACTTCTTATAACAATTGGATACACGTCACACTGCCTTATCCAGAATATAATAAGGCATCATTTTATAATGATTATCTCGCCGGTATTGATGAAAATGGAAGCAAATTATATTTCAAATTCTTGGTAGATATGAATGGATACAGTGGGAACTTTGAATATGTTCCCGGCTATGCAGACATTGGGAATTACCAAATGACAACGGATCCATATCATTGGGCAATTCAGCTCAAGCAGGTATCAACCGGCGATGGGGGTGTCAGTAGCGCTAATCCCATTGCTCTTTCAGCATGGCAGTTTATCCGGCTAAATATGCCCCAATATGCGTACCCCGGAAGTACTACTACTGGGGGCGTTTTGGGTGTGGTTGAGGGACTATTGGGCATTCTGACAAGTGTGGTACAAATATTTGAGGGATTTGATAAATATTGCGTACGGAACAATTTTGGTAATAATATCAGGCCCCAGTATTGCTACATAAGGCTTAACAATCCCACTTACAAAAAATATGGAGGAGGAGCACGTGTTAGTGAAATAGATATTTCTGATAACTGGGCGAACATGGTAAATCATCTGCAAAGCAGTTTTACCTATGGTCAAACCTACAGTTACACTACAACATTGGGTAACCGCACCATCAGTAGTGGCGTAGCCACTTACGAACCACTTTCGGGAGGCGATGAAAATCCATGCCGACAGCCTTTGCCATACCAGGAAAAATACCTCTGCGCCCCGAATAATAACTTTTATACAGAAACGCCTTTAGGGGAATCTCTTTATCCTGCGCCCGGGGTAGTTTATAGTAAAGTTACTGTAACCAATCTTAAATATAAAGGAGTCAGCCGAACCACAACCGGGTATACCGTGAATGATTTTTATACTGCATATGATTTTCCGGTATTGAATAATTATACGGCTATCGATCCCCAGAGAATAAAACCAAGTGTTTTATCTTCCATTTTCAATTTTAATTCAGAGGACCTTACAAATGTCTCACAAGGTTTTACCGTCGAAGTTAATAATATGGCGGGTAAAGAAAAGGGGCAGGAAATATATGATGGTAACGGAGACTTGATTTCGAGTGTAAGTTATCTATATAACGTAGATAATCCTTCTGCTTCGCCAAGCCTGCATTTAAACAACCAGGTTTCAGTTGCTAATGCCAATGGAAGTGTTGGTGTTGCCTCCATTGGAAAAGATATAGATGTGTGGGAAGATATGCGAGAACAAACCACTCAGACTAGTGGTTCCTGTATAGCAGCAAATGATGAGTTTTTTGTAATCCCATTTTTCTTTATTCCGATTAATATTCCTCCTGTATATCAAATAAGCAGTAACCAGAAAACTCAGTTCCGTTCGGCAGCAACAGTTAAATATATTTATAGAACCGGCTTGCTTAATAAGATTATAAAAACCCAAAATGGGTCCACCATCACCACCCAAAACCTGCTGTATGATTCTGAAACGGGGGATGTTCTTTTAACCCAAACTAATAACGAATTTGATGAACCTATTTATAACTTCACATATCCGGCACACTGGGTTTACGATGGAATGGGTTCGGCTTATAGAAACATAGGTGCAACCACCGGGGGTATCACTGTTTCTGCTGGTGTAATCCCTTCTATGTATCATTCTTTTTTCACACCCGGAGATGAAGTTGAAAGCTATAATCACGGAGTAGTATTGGATAGCTTATACTGGGTCACTCAGGCAAGTCCCAGTGCACCTCTTATTTTAATGGATTCAAGAGGAGCATTGGCAAACTTCCATGCTTCCTCACTCAAAATAATCCGTTCCGGAAGAAGGAACATGGCAGGTACGCCCATAGGTAGCGTGGAAACAATGAATCTGCCGGAGTCGGGCGGATATGTTTCAATAAACCAAAAAAGTTCAGTATTGCAGGCAAGTGCCACGCAATTCAATGATGTGTGGCAAACACCGACCAACAATATTATGCAACACCTGTGTAATACCTCTTCATCAATACCGGATTCAGAATGGACCTGTATTTCCGGATTTTTAGAAAATGTCATTAAGTGGCACGGTCTTTTCGCTCTTCCCCAGGATATGATACATGTGAGTACGTATAATTATTGTACTACGTATGGTGACATGCAGTACTATGCATTGACACCGCCCCGACCAGACGACTATATGACTAATTTCGTAGCAAACTTGGGTGGATGTACATTAACCATTTCGAGTGTTACAGGAAAACCTATCGATTTCGACTCATTAACAGTAGTGGACTCTGCCCACTCATATCCAGACCTGACCGCATCAGGTTGTCTTAAACTTTATCACAGCGGTGGATGTACATGGGAATGGCGATGTGGAACCTACCTTGAAGCGACAGCTTGCTTAAGTTGCGAAACCTGTACAGATATTTGTACAAATCTTGCTGTTTATGCACCCATGAACCCCTATACACTGGGTATGTTGGGCGACTGGAGGCCACAAAAAAATTATGTCTATTCTACTGACCGTGCACCAAATCCATATTCCTACGCTTCTTTAAGCAATATTCAGCACACCGATATATGGAAAAACGGAGCATTGGGGCATTTTGCCCCGTTTTGGGATACTGGTTCTCCTTCTCCATTTAATGGCACATCCTGGGGCATAAATCCTGTCCTCGATTCAAATTGGATATGGACCAACCAGATTACAAAATATGATGAAAAGGGGAACGAAGTAGAAGAAGTGAATCCGCTGGGTAATTATTCCTCGGCATTATATGGCTACCTGGGAAGTGTACCTGTTGCAGTGGCATCCAACGCCCGTTTCCAGGATATTGGTTTTGATGGTTTTGAGGATTATGGTTATTCGCCTTATTGTGGAAACTACTGTGCCAATGATCACTGGGATTTCAATAACCCTCCTTTTCCGGTGCTCAGCAATCAATTAGCCCATACGGGAATGTACTCTGTAGACGTACCTCCCAAGCATTCCATATCTGTAATCCGTTCCATTCATCATTATAATGATTCCTTGTATCGCACCACTCCGGGGGGGCAGTTCGAACTCCTACCTGGGGGGAATATTCCTTTGTTTTCACCGGATAGCGGAAAATACCTTATAAGTGCATGGGTTAATGAAAATACTCCCTGTACTACCGGTTATCCTCAGGATAGCATTGTTGTAAAAATTGTACAAACAGGGACCCAAGTATATAGTTTCCATGCATCCGGTCCGGTAATAGATGGATGGCAGCGGTTCGAAGGGACATTTTTTATAACCGGTAGTGCAACCAATATTGTAGTCAATCTGGTGGCAGGAGTACATGGCGCATTTTATGATGATATACGCGTACAACCTTTTGCCGCAGAAATGAAAACATACGTGTACGACCCCATAAGTATGAGACTGATGGCAACCCTCGATGAAAACAACTATGCTACATTCTATGAGTACAATGATGAAGGAATACTTACACGCGTAAAGAAGGAAACAGAAAAAGGAATTATGACAATCAAAGAAAGTCGATCCAGCTATAAGAGATAATGAAAATACTAAAGCAACATATAATTTCAGTAACAATAATTGTTTCAGCCCTAATGGCATCCTCCTTATGTATGGCACAAAACTATAAGGATGATATGATGCAGATACGATCAGCATTTAAAAACAAATACCATTCGTTTTCTATAAAATACATCTACTACCCAAACGATTCTATAAAAAAGGCTACCGATTCTATCCTCGGGACCTGCATTATGGATAGTACTTCCTGGTATTACAAAATAAGAAACAACACAGGCGTTGTAGAATATTTAAAAAATGGAAAATATTTCATTGTTGTAAATCATTCCAACAAAGTAATACTAATCAACAAAAGCTCTGCAGCCAAAAGTGATTTATGGGATATCCGTAAAGTAGATTCCATGCTCAATATTTCAACTGTGCAAAACAGTTATAAAGAAAAAAATGGAGAAGGAGAATACATGGTAACATTGGATGAAGGGACCTGGAACAAGATGAAACTTATTTTTAATAAGGAACGGCACACATTGGATGAGATTTGGCTCTATTCTTTTGCCAAAGGAAAAATAATGGGAGAACCGTATGATAAGCCTGCAGTAGCAATTCTATATACCGCATATAAAGAAAGCCTCCCAGCCAGAAACGAGTTTGATGAAAAAAAATATATACAAGAAGCTCCCGATGGAAATTATGAAGCAGCGGGAGTATATAAAGGATTCAAGTTAATTGATTATGTCCATAAAAAAACATAAAAAATGAAATGAACTTATCCCTAACAAATAAGCTTTGGCTACTGTCCGTATTGATATTTATTGGTTGCAACGCGTATGCTGACCAGGAACATTTTTTTAATAGTATAAAGGGTGCCCACTTTGCAGCCGATTCTTCAGTGACAGTACAGGACGATAAATTCCAGACCCCACTCTGGTCTTCCATACAAAAAAATATAAGTTGCACGGATATTGTTACTCTAAAATTAAATGAGGATACTAGTTTGTTTTTAAGTGCGCCTCATAGTTGTAGAGTCGATTTGGAAATATATTATTATGTTGCATCCGGTGCAGAAGATAGTATTACTAAAACCCTTTATATTAATTATGATACTACTAAAGGTAAGGCGTTCACTTTTAGCTCATCCTTTAAATTCTCCGGTGGATTTAGAGTCAGATCAAAAATCCTGGCCGTATATTACGATAGTGTTTTATCGGTTACCTATCCGAAGGTTTTTGAATTAAACGAAAGTATTTTAATCGACAGAGTATATACTTTTTATTGCGTTCCACCTCCATTATTCCCATGTTCATTTGACCTTCTTAACCAAAAGCTTACTATGCAATGGCTGCCTGAAATAGGAGCAGATGAGTATGATTTGGAATGGACATTTTATGATGATAGTAGTTCAATAGTTAAGCATGATTTTCCAAACAATTACACCTCATTTGATTTTTTATATAAAAACAATGCCACCCGTTTAACCGTTAACGGAAACTCCTACACAATAAGTTTAGTGTATAATCCCGGGTATATATTTTTCAGAGTAAGGGGCGTTCATTATGATACGCTTGGGAGAAGAGTGGAAGGCCCGTGGTCATCAGATGCCTTCGCGATGCCTTTGCATAACTACTCTATTATTTATGGGTTTCATTGGCATGGGCATGAGGATAGTATTAATTGGCAGTATACAGCCGCTTATGCAGAAGAAGGAAAACGAAAAGAAGTAGTAAGCTATTTTGATGGCAGCTTGCGGAATCGGCAAAGTGTGACTCTTAACAATACAGAACAAAAAGCCATTGTAGGGGAAACTATATATGATTATGCCGGCAGGCCAGCTATTACAACCTTGCCTGCACCTATTGATTCGGACAAAATAGTATACTATAATTTATTTAACGTTGATCCGTCAGATTCAGAATTTAACCGCAAAGACTTTGATACAGGCGGCTGCGGGTATCCTCCCATTGGAATGGATAGTTTACATGGTAGTGTACCAAGGGGCTCATCAGGGTACTATTCTTCGTCCAATCCTGACAGAGCCTTTGAGTTTAATGCCTTTTTACCCGATGCACAAGGATACCCATATAGCCAAATAGAATATACTCCCGACATGACGGGAAGAATTGCCCGGCAAAGCTTGCCCGGTAAAAGCCACTACCTGGGTTCAGGGCATGAAACCAAATATTATTATGGCAAACCGGCCCAGGAAGAATTGGACAGGCTTTTTGGCAATGAAGTGGGAAATAATTCACACTATCTTAAAAACATGGTGATAGATGCAAACGGACAAATAAGTGTAAGCTATGTGGATGCAAACGGAAAAACAATTGCTACTGCCTTAGCCGGAGGTCCCCCTTCTAACTTACAATCTCTGCCATCTTATTATTCCCAAACTGCTCTTAGTATCAACCTGCTCGATACTAATGGCTATCATCCAAGTAATACAACTGTCCTGTCCTCTTATGGATTGCTTGCTACCAATGCCGGTAATTATCATTTCACATATAAACTTTTCCCAACTCAATATTCCTCAGGATGCAGTAACTCCTATTGTACGGATTGCATATATGATATACAACTTCTTATTACTCCCGCATGTGGAGGAGCCTCCCCGCTTATTCTTCATCATGATACGAACTTTACATACAAAGAGGCTTTTGATACTACTTGTGTAAAAGACAGTAATGTTATAGATACTTTCACTGTTTGCCTGGACCCCGGAGAATACAATGTGACCAGGGTTATAACTGTAGACCAGGGAGCAATTAACTTTTACACGCAACGGTATTTATCACACAATACCTGCCTTGCCAACTATAAAAGCTTTTTAGATTCGGCTACAGCTAATATTGATTTCACCGGATGTACGATGGATTGTCAAAGCTGCCTTACTCAGTTAGGAACACAGGCATCATTTACACACAAATACATAACCAAGTTGCAAAATGCACATGAAACTATTCACCATGGTGACACAGCTACTGCTGACACTCTTTATAAAAGAGCCGTCGCCGACTGCAAACAAATGTGTCCCTCATCCAATATATGCAGTTCCTTATACCAGGAAATGCTGGCAGATGTGAGCCCGGGCGGACAATATTGCCAATATGATACCACCGGAGGAATATACCATGCCCTGGATAGCACCTCTGTTTTATTTAGCGACTATAAGAACCCGGGAGGATTCCCTTATTTGAATGATAGTGGCAGACGCGATTCAGTATGGCTTCCACCTTTTAAGCGCACTCCTCAAAGTCTTACTGTGACAGAATTTGTACAAAACTGGCAGCCTTCGTGGGCGGCCTCGCTGGTGCAATTTCACCCGGAATATTGCTATTATAAGTATTGCGTAATGGACAGTGCCAGTAACAGGTACGATGCAGCAATGGAAGCCACCACTACATATACTGCCGCCTATGCAGCAGGGTACCTAAATCCACAGAATGACCCGACTCCTTCATTGCCTAATGGTAATGATCCTTATTTTAAATCAGGGGGGCTAGGGAATGTGATGCGCAATGCCTTGAAAACAAAAATGGATAGCTTTGTTACTATAATACACATTTCACATACAATTATTACATTGTGGCAAACAGCAGCGCTTGCAGTTCTGGCAGAAGCAGATACGCTTTCGGGCATATCAATTACTTATCCTGCCACATTACCTAGTTTTGGTTCGGGCTGCACAGGTAATGTGAATATGCAATGGAATTTTTTCAAGGGAGTATACTTGAGTATGAAGCAGCGAATACAAGATTCCCTCGAAAATGTATACGTATCAAACCCTGTTAATAATTGCAGCCATTATGTAGAATGCATAGGAGACACCTTATGCGACGGTTCGCATTTATATCTCAATAAAGTCCCCAGACACATTACACCTGCGCAATTTAGAAGCGACTCCATTTTGGCTAACTGGACATCTCCTGCTGCTGCTATTGCTACCGTAAAAAGTGTGGAGCATGCCCAGGCCGATACTACATGCAAATCGTATGCCTATGCCTGGATACAGGAATTAAGTGGCTGTTTGGGCATGACAACTGCCCAGAAAGATTCTATTGTAGCCGGTATGGAAGAAGTGTGCGAGTTAGGCTGGAATATAAATCATCCGTTTGGTTCCAGCAATACACCCGGGTATGCTGTTGACACCAGGGGCGACCGGGATTTTGAAGATGTACTGGTAAGGGTTTTAGGTACATCAAGGGGAAACTTGAGTTGTGATTCACTTAATATACCTATGCCTCCTCCCTATATTGATTCCAATGGGGTAACTGGCTCACCGATAACCTATTACAGGCCTTCAAACTGCATGTGCAGCTATTTGGATACACTATTGTACCACAGGTATAAGCCCGATAGCATACATCTTGCAGCTATAAATGATCACAGATACAAAAACTTTGCTGACTATCTCAATAAAAAATTTGGGGGCAATTTGGTTGACTCTACCATATATACCATTATGAACCTTTGCTCAAATACCAGTTGTTTCTTTGCATCTTACCCGTTACAATTACCTATATGGATGACCTGCTGTACCAACCCAGAGTACACAAAGCATTTTTCAGCAGGTAGTTGGGATACTACCGTAAACCTCACCCAGGGATGTTGTATAAAATGCGCAGATATTAAAATAGGAATGAGGCTTTTTCAAGAAGAGGCACCCTCTGCCATAAGCTATACCGCTTACGATGATATCATGACCTCCTTTCTCAATAATTTATTTGGATTTAATCTCACTTATTCACAATATATGGCCTTTTATGACTCCTGTTCGTCAATACCCAACTGGCAAGTATCAACAAATACTTATGTAGCTAATACCGGTGAAGAATTCAAGGTTACTGACTCGACCCTCGGCAATATGAGTATTGTAGATACTTTTGATGGTGGTGGTATCTATTGGAAGCTTTTGCATAGGCACGTAACGGGTGTGAATTCCGACAGTATTCCGCTTACACTTTGCAACCAGCCTTTGAATAATATCCCCGCTCCTTCTGGAGATACTAACAACTGCCTGTCTCAATTACTCAACGATGCGGCCTATTCGGCTCAGAATGCGTATAACCAGTACATAGATTCTGCATTGCTGGGCTTCACGGCTGGCTACATTGCGCATTGCATGAACATTGATGACAGCTTCCATGTCACTGCCCCCTTTGAGGAATATCACTATACTCTCTACTATTACGACCAGGCAGGTAATCTTGTAAAAAGTGTACCTCCCCAGGGAGTCCATCCCATCACTTCATTATCCTCGTTAGATTCTGTAACAAAGTACAGGGCGGGAGTAGCCGGTTATCATCCTGTATATCCCAACGGAGATTCTTTGGCTTCGCTGTATTGGTTTAATGCACTAAATGCGCCCATACAGCAGGCAACACCCGATGGCAATATTACCCACTACTGGTATGACAGATTAGGCAGGCTGGTGCTGAGCCAAAATAAAGTGCAGGCTCCCTATCTATATTCCTACACCGAGTACGATGCCCTGAACCGCATTATTGAAGTAGGGCAACTGAATCTGAAACTATCTACCATCACCTATTCTTCAGGGCCGCCTGCGACAGGATATACCTCTGCATTAACCGATGACTCGGTAGAAAGTCTTGCAAAAAATACTAACAGATTGTCGTATTGGTTAACACATACCTTCCATACGCAGGTTACACATACTTATTACGATTCTGCGGAATACCACGGTCTGCCGCTTGTTCAGCAAAACTTGCGCAAGCGTATTAGTAGCATCATATATGAAGATGTAGGAAGCACAGGCACGGTGTACGATACCCTTACCCTGGCACCTACCTACACGGTTACCTATATGACACCGGTAACCCAAACCAATTTTTACAACAATGCCATACATTACAGTTATGACATTGAAGGCAATGTAGCCTCCATTCTGACAGATGACTGTGCTGACTCGGTACAAAAGCAGCGCTATAAGCGTACTGACTACTACTACGACCTGGTAAGCGGAAAGGTAAATGAAATAATTTACCAGCACGATAGCATCGACCAGTTTATGCAGGCATACCAATACGATGCAGATAACCGGATTACTGATGTGCAAACCAGCCACGACTCCCTTTATTGGGAAAACGATGCCGACTACACTTATTATTGGCATGGCCCATTAGCACGCGAAATAATTGGACAAAGGCAGGTGCAAGGCATAGACTATGCCTATACACTAAACGGATGGATTAAAGGAGTGAACAGCACTGTATTAAACCCCACCTACGATATGGGTGGCGATGGTGACGTAAATGGGCCTAACAACATTACCGGAAGGGATGCATACGGATATAGCCTCGATTATTTTCAAGGTGACTACCGCCCCATTGGAGGAAATAATTTTGAGGCACAAGGTCTCTCGTATACCGGATTATATAATGGCAACATTGCTGATGCAGAATATTCTATACGACCGCTACAGCCCAAAACCATTGCCTACGCATATAACTATGACCAGCTAAACCGCATACGTGCTATGCAGGCATATATAGGTCCTGATACCATAAATAACAATTGGGGCACTGCAACCAGTACCCGGAATTTCAGTGAGGCGGAAAATTATGATGAAAATGGCAATATTTTAACCTATGTTCGCCATGGAGATACCTTAGCGGGGCCTTTGGCGATGGACAGCTTGAACTATAATTACTATAAGGGTACTAACAAATTGAGAAATGTGCGTGATGCCGTACCTGCAAGCAATTACCCTAACGATATTGACGATGAACCCAGCAAATACAATTATCGCTACAACGCTATTGGACAATTAGTTAAAGATAGTGCCGGTGGCTTAGATACTATTACCTGGACAATTTATGGAAAAGTAAAGAAAATTGTAAAAGCAACTAGTGATAGTATAGTTTTCATATACGACCCACTTGGAAACAGGTTAGAAAAAAGAGCATATACAAATGTTGCCGGACCGGGACCCGCTGTGTTAATGACCACTATATATAGCAGAGATGCACAAGGCAACATATTGGCAGTATATACCAAAAGAGCCGCAAAATACCTACGATTAACGGAATGGGATATATATGGTAGTAAGAGACTCGGAACAGTAGACACTAATTTATTGATGTATCCATACCCCCCGGCAACGCAATCGATACCGCTTGATAGTATGACAATCTCCTATTTAGAAAACCAAAAACAGTACGAATTAACAAACCATTTAGGCAATGTACTTGCTACCATAAGCGACCGCAAATGGGCCATAGACACTACTGGCACACCTAACGTAGCGAATTACTATATGCCTAATGTAATAAACGCACAAGACTATTATCCTTTTGGTATGGTGATGCCCGGACGTTCATATCAGCCCATCCACGATAGCTCTTACCTTTATGGCTTTAACGGAATGATGAAAGATAATGGCATCTGCGGTACAGAAAATGCATATACCGCGGACTATTGGGAACTTGATGCAAGAATAAATAGGAGATGGAACCTCGATCCTGTTACCGATGCAAGCATGAGTCCTTATGCTGTGTTTGCGGATAATCCTATATATTATGTCGACCCGAATGGCAATTTTCAATCGGAATTTGGAGCATGGCTATACAAGACGATACATGGTGGTAGTCTTTATAAAAACTCCCTTACCGGAGAATGGGGTGTAGAAAAGAAGCATAATTACTGGAAGGATGGTGTATTAAACGTTACGGTTCAACAACGGTATGACTGGAGCGGTCGAAATCATTCTGTTAAGGAATATAAAAATCCATATTCAGTTGGATGGGAATGGTTATCAGGAACAGGTGAAAGAACGCACCACTTTACCCCCGGAGATCCCTTCACTGAACTTCTAAAGCAACACAGTCATATTCAGGAAACAAGAGGAAAAATTATGAGTGATTTACAAAATAAGACTATTGCTTTAAATCAACCAACACACGATGATTATGAGTTGGGGGGATGGAAGGGAATTCCAAAGTATATTGGAGATTATTCAACCCTACTCACTTTTGGGGCTACTGGAAACTTAGCAGTGACATATCTTGGCTCTTACAAAATGACTTATACAATTACTTATGTTAACATAGAAAAGAGGGTTGCAACTGTTAATTTCCATGTTTATAATAGTTCAACCATTAATTCAGCTATCCATCCTCCATTAATTGGTTACACCCAATGGTGGAACAACAATATAGGGGAACCATTAAATAACCATTTTTCTAAAGGCCCATTATCAAAAACCGAACAAATATTCGACTGGACAGAATTAATAAAATACTAATGAATAGATTAATTTACATAACCTTATTTTTTTCTCGGTTATTATCAGGTTGCAGTCATGAAAAACCAAATAGTACCGACTTTATAGGCTTGTGGAAAGGCAGTGATAGTGCTGTGATAATAATAAAATATGATGGAACATTTATCGGGAAACATCTACCATTTCAGATATTTTTTGAACATCCTACAAAGGATACTCTTCCAAAACAATTCGATGGAAGTGGCAAATGGAGTTATAAGAGAGAAGAAAACTTTTCAAAAAAACAACATTTTGAACTGAATCTGGAATTTAAAAACATCTCATATACAGGATACTCAGGATTAAATACACAAATAATGGTGAGAGGCGAAAACGGTTTTTGGGATAATAAGCCTCCATGGTACCTTTTTTTATGGGTAAGCGAAGAGGGCGGTGACACATATAATTTCTACAAACAATAATGCATTAAGAGCCACGATTAGCTGCATAATAGTGATGATGATATATTGATTAGTGCGGGAACTGGCAGATCAGTGCCAGTCGCTACGATACATGGACGTCGTCGGCAACTTCCGGTTATTGCAGCACTTTATACACAGTCATCAAATAAAAGCGCACAGGTATTTAGAAAAAATATTTTTCTCTTTTCAGCAGAAAGAGTCCGGATTACCTTCAGTCCTAACCTTTCAGTTTTTATTTTTCATCTTCACTTTTATAAGTGAATTTAATCGTTGCGATTCAAAGAAAAACCCCGTACTCACGGGGTTAGTTTTAACTTGCGGAGAGAGAGGGATTCGAACCCCCGGAACCCGCAAAGGTTCAACGGTTTTCAAGACCGCCGCAATCGACCGCTCTGCCATCTCTCCAAAAAAGTGGGGCAAAGATATACTTTACATCTTTGCCCCACCTAAATTATTTATTTTTCTTTACCAGATAACTGCCCTGGATGTACTGTCTTTGTACATTCCATCGCCTTGTTTAACATCAAAGGCAGCATAAAATTCCTTCATATCAGTAGGAGGTCCCATAGCTCTGAACATATTAGGGGAGTGAGGATCGGTTTGCACTTGCAAACGGATGCGTTGCGGGCGGTTATTACCTCTCCAAACTTGTTCCCATGAAATAAATAAACGTTGCTCTGCCGTAAATCCATCTTTTACTGGTTCAGGATGTTTCTTCATTTCATTTTGCAGTGCATAGTAGGCAATCGTTAATCCTCCTAAATCGGCTGTGTTTTCGCCAATAGTAAGTTTACCTTGAACATGTACAGAATCAATGGTATAGTTGTCGAATTGTTTAATGAGCACTCCTAAACGGTCGTGATAATTGGCCGAATCTTTTGGAGTCCACCATTTGTGCATATTACCTTCAGCGTCGTATTCACAACCTTGATCATCAAAACCATGTGTCATTTCATGACCAATAACGGCTCCCATACCTCCGTAGTTCATAGCAACATCTCTGTTTGCATCGAAGAATGGAAGTTGCATTATAGCAGCAGGGAATACTATTTCGTTCATGGTAGGATTGTAGTAGGCATTTACCGTTTGAGGAGACATGCCCCATTCAGTTTTATCAACCGGCTTACCATATTTATTCACATCGTAATTGAATTCAAATTCATTTACCCTAAAAGAGTTAAGCACCCAGGCATCGTGTTTTATTTGCAATGCTGAATAATCTCTCCATTTGTCAGGATAACATAATTTAAGGGTTACTTTATCCAATTTAGCAATGGCTGCACGGCGGGTAGCTGTATCCATCCATGAAGCCTGGTTCAGGCGTTCCCTGTATGCAGCAATAATATTATGAACCATGTCATATACCTTTTGCTTTGCTTCAGGACTGAAATAGGCTTTAACATAAAGTTGTCCGAGTAATTCGCCCATGGAACCGCTGGTTGCATCTACAGCTCTCTTCCACAAAGGCCTCATAACCTTAGCGCCTGAAAGTGTCTTGCCAAAGAAATCGAAACTTATTCCGGCAATGGTATCACCCAATTTACCGGCTTGGCCCGTAAGGAGGTGAAATTTCAGATAGGTCTTCCAATCATCCATTGGGTATGCTTTCACCACGGAATCGAGATTGGTAAAGAACTTAGGCTGACCTATGATTACGGTATCTACTTTGCTTAAGCCGTATACATTCATACAAGTATTCATGTTAATGGCTGGCATACCTTCCAAAAAGTGTGCGTAAGTCATTTTATTGTAAACTGCATGTACATCTCTTTCTTCAATGGGGGTCATAGCGCCATTTGCCATAGCTGTTTCCATAGCCAGAATTTTTTGTGCATTGGCGGTAGCCACATCAGCACTTTGATGCATTTGCATAAACATTTTGCCTGCAAACTCAACAAACTTATCGCGGATAGGAGCAAAATTAGGCTCGAAATAATAGTTCTTATTAGGTAATGATAAACCGGCTTGGCCGTATTGAACAGCTTCCTTTGTACTTATCTTATCATCCGGTCCAACGCCCATATCAAACATTACATTAACACCCATTTTTTGCAAATGAGCTGTTTCTGTCCAAAATGAATTCATATCGGTAATTGCATCAATTTTGGCAAATTCGTCTTGCAGAGGAGCAATACCGGCTTTGTTCATTCCAACTGAATCAGTTGCACAGCCATAATAGTCGCCCAACTTTTGCTCCAAGCTACCCGGTTGCCCGTTTTGAGCAGCAGCCTGGGTCAACAATTTACGTAAGCGGGTAGTAGTGGAATCCCTTAAAATGAGAAAACTTCCCCATGAGCTTTCAGATGGGGGTACCGGATTGTTTTTTAGCCAATTACCGTTAACATATTCATAGAAGTCCTGTTGTGGCTTAACGGTTGTGTCAAAGTTTGCCCTATCAATACCCGCAGGCAAGTTATCAGGCTGTTTGCACGAAGAAATGGAAAAAGCTGCAACTAATCCAGCTCCGGCTAAAGAACTATACAATAGTTTTTTCATGATATTTTTATTGTTTTTTTTAATTATGGACGGCAAATATAAAAAAATATATACCGATAAATTCTTATAGTATCCACTTTAACGTTTCTTTAAGATTTACCAAATAACTGCCCTCAAGCTATCCTGACGATACATACCATCGCCAGCTTTTACATTGAAAGCCTTGTAAAATTCATTCATATCCGACGTTGGCCCATTAGCCCTAAATATTTCGGGTGAATGAGGATCGTTTTGTATTTGCGATTTAACTGCCTCCGGACGGTCATTGCTTCTCCATATTTGTGCGAATGAAATAAAAAACCGTTGTTCCGGGGTAAAGCCGTCTTTTATGCTTTCCGGATGTTCTTTCATTTCATTTTGAAGGGCATAATAGGCAATGGTAAGCCCTCCCAAATCGGCTGTGTTTTCACCAATGGTAAGTTTTCCCTGAACATGAACGGAATCAATAATAAAGTTATCGAACTGCTTGATCAATACTCCAAGGTGTTTAAAATAATTGATGGAATCTTTATTGGTCCACCATTTAACCATATTACCATTGGCATCGTACTGTGAACCTTGGTCGTCAAAGCCGTGAGTCATTTCATGGCCAATAACAGCTCCGATGCCACCGTAGTTCATCGGTATGTCCCTGTTTGGGTCAAAGAATGGAGGTTGAAGAATGGCTGCAGGGAACACAATTTCATTATTGGTAGGGTTGTAATAAGCATTTACGGTTTGTGGGGACATTCCCCATTCTGTTTTGTCAACAGGCTTGCCATATTTGCTGATATCGTATGCTACTTCAAATTCATTTACACGGATAGAGTTCAATACCCATGCGTCGCGCTTAATTTGGAGTTTAGAATAGTCTCTCCATTTATCAGGATAGCATAGCTTAAGTGTTACTTTATCCAGTTTATCAACGGCCGCTTTTTTGGTAGCTGCATCCATCCAATCGAGGTTATTTATTCTTTCCTTATAGGCTGCAATAAGGTGTTTAACCATATCGAATACCTTTTGCTTAGCTTCAGGGCTGAAATATTTTTTCACATAAAGCTGGCCAAGTAATTCGCCCATGCTGCCGCTTGTATTTTCGAGCGCTCTTTTCCACATCGGTTCCATCTTTTGCTGTCCTCCGAAGGTCCTATTCCAAAAATTAAAGCTTACCATAGCCAGGCTATCGCCCAATTTTGGGGCAAAACGGCTTACTAAATGATATTTTAAATAAAGCTTCCAGTCATCCAAGGAAGTTGATTTAATAACCGAATCAAGTTTAGGAAAGAAGCGTGGCATGTTTACAATCACCGTATCTATAGTACTAAGCCCAACGCTATCGAAGCAGGTCTTCCAGGCAATATCAGGAGCTGTAGATATGAATTTGCTATAAGTCATTTTATTGTAAACGGCATGCACATCTCTTTCTTCAATAGGCGACATAGAGCCTTTTGCAAGTTCCGTCTCAATAGTCATTACGCTGTGGGCATCTTTACTGGCCTGTTCATCGTTCTCATTCATTTGCATGAATATTTTTTTCACATAAACCAGGTATTTTTCACGTATAACCTGCATCATTTTAGTAGTATCCAGGTAATAATCTTTATTAGGTAGCGACATCCCCCCTTGGGCGAAGGTGCAGGCTTCTTTCGTGGATATTTTTTGATCGGGCTCTATATCAAATGAGAACATAATGTCTGGCCCCATTTTCATAAGCCGTGCAGTTTCACTCCAAAATGAGGGCATATCTTTAATGGCATCTATTTTTGCCAACTCCCCGTCTAAGGGATGAATACCATCTTTGGTTGCTTTAGCAGAATCAACTGCAAGGGCATAATAATCGCCCAATTTCTGTTCAATGCTTCCGGCTTGTGCTTTTTGGGTGGAAGCGTCTTCCAGCAAGGTCCTTAACTGGTCTAAAACATTATAATATAATACGTCAAAACTTCCCCAGTTCGATTGGTCGGGAGGAATAGGATTGTTTTTAAGCCAACTACCGTTAACATACTCATAAAAGTTTTGTTGCGGTTTAACAGTGGTGTCGAAATTGGCTTTAGTAATATCGGCAGGTAAATTATCTGCTTGCTTACAGGAAGCCAGAGAAAGTGTCATAATTAATCCGGTTCCTGCAAAAGAGATGTACAGTAGTTTTTTCATGTTAGATATAGGTTGAAAATAGGATGGTAAATGTAATAAATTAATATATCTGGATAGAATAGTAAAGTCTGCCGCAGCAGGGAAGTCGAATCAGTTTGCCCCAAAACACGAAAGGGGCTTCCATACTATTCCTTTATTCAAAGTCTCTTTATTGTTTGGGGCTTTTGTTTAGAAAGGACTATAGTATTAGTCTATTTTTTCTACAACTACCGCTGTACCATAAGCCAATACTTCAGTAATGGCCTGGGCTACATCATTAGCATCGTAACGCATACCAATAATGGCATTGGCACCCATATTTTCCGCATGTTGTAAAAGAAGGCTATAAGCGTCATCGCGGGCTTTTTCGCATAATTCGGTATAGAGTGTAATATTTCCGCCGAACATGGCCTGGAAACCTGCACCAATATTGCCTGCCAAGCCACGGGAACGCACAATAATTCCCTTGGCTATTCCAAGATACTTTACAATGCGATAGCCTTGAAAATCGAAACCGGTAGTTACTAAGTGTTTATCCATAACTTTTTGATTGATGTTGGGAAAAAAAATACTTTTGTAAATATAAATCAAAATTCATTCGCCATGAAAAAATCTACAGTAATCATACTTTGGGGAATAATAACAGGTGTTACCTCTATTATATTCTCTCAAATCCTTTATGCAACAGGACAAGAAAATTCCGGATTACGATGGTTTGGTATGCTGATTATGTTTTTAGGTATATTTATTGGTACCATGCAGTATCGTAATAAGGCCAACGAAGGGTATCTTAGCTTTGGACAAGGATTTAAGGCGGGCTTCTTTATGGCTATTATAATAACCATATTAACTACTATTGCCTTTATGGTTGACTTTCAACTGCACCCGGATATGATTGACAAAATACTGGCTCAATCAAGAGACAACATGATAAATAAAGGCTACAGCGAAGAGCAGATAGAAACCGGCTTAAGATATACAAAGATGTTTACTACCCCTTTTATGATGGTGCTTTGGGGTATTTTAGGCGGTTTATTTATGGGCGCTATTCTTTCTTTAATTACAGCAGGGCTTTGTACCCGCAATAAACCTATTTTTGACAATACTAATGAAACGCCCGGTACTGATACTCCGCAGGCGTAAATAATCTATATGGATATATCAGTTGTAGTGCCTTTATATAACGAAGAAGAATCGCTCCCCGAGCTCTGTGCATGGATTGACAGGGTGATGAAAGCCAATAACTATTCTTATGAAGTATTACTAACCGACGATGGTAGTAAAGATAATTCATGGAAAGTAATTGAATCTATCGCTGCGGCAAATAGCGCTATGAAAGGAATAAGACTTAGGAGAAATTATGGCAAGTCTGCTGCATTGAATGTTGCTTTTGACAGGGCACAGGGTGATGTGGTAATTACTATGGATGCCGATTTGCAGGATTCTCCCGATGAAATTCCGGCTTTGTATAATTTGATCATGAAAGATGAGTACGATCTCATTTCAGGCTGGAAAAAGAAACGTCATGATCCTATTACCAAAACAATCCCTACCAAGCTGTTTAACTGGGCTACCCGTAAAATGTCAGGCATCTATTTACATGATTTTAATTGTGGGTTAAAATCCTATAAAAATATAGTGGTAAAAAACATAGATGTATATGGAGAAATGCACCGCTATATACCGGTTATTGCTAAATATGCCGGGTTTTCCAAAATAGGCGAGAAGGTGGTTGAGCATCGTGCCCGTAAATATGGCACCAGCAAATTCGGGCTTGATCGCTTTGTCAATGGGTTTCTTGATTTGCTTTCAATCGCGTTTATTACCAAATTTAGCAAGAAGCCAATGCATTTATTTGGCGTGATAGGTACAGTATTGTTTTTGATAGGCTTTGTAATAGCACTTAAACTGGCGTACGACAAGGTTTTCTTAGATATATTTAGAATGACAGACAGACCTATATTCTATTTTGGAATATTGGCTATGATTTTGGGAACACAATTTTTCCTGGCAGGCTTCCTGGGCGAACTTATTTCGCAAGGCAGCACTAATAAAACGGTTTACCAGGTAGCAAAGACAGTGAATTAATGATGGATATTAAATCTGTAAAATTTGATTGCAGGCATTTTCGGAACGATATACCCTGCAAGCCTAATAAATTACGCGGGAAAAAATGCACGTGTGATGAATATGTTCCAATTTCTCATCACATACTAATTATTAAGCTGGGTGCACTTGGCGATGTGATTCGCTCCACTGCTTTATTGGTAAAATACAGGCAACTTTATCCGAATGCACATATAACCTGGCTTACGCATTCTCCTGATATTCTTCCTCATGATGGAAGCATTGACCTAATTGGTAAATTTGAATATAAAACCATTCTTCCCTTACTTCATAAGCAATTTGATATTGCCATAAACCTAGATAAAGATAAAGAAGCCTGTGTACTGCTGTCGCAGGTCGATGCTAAGGCAAAATATGGCTACACATGGGCTGATGGGCATATTGCAGGTTGTAATGCTGCGGCAGACCGCAAATTGGTTACCGGTTTTTTTGATGACGAATCAAAAGCAAACACAAAAAGCTATCCACAGGAGATATTTGATATTTGCGAATTAGATTTTAAAAAGGAAGAGCCATTGCTGAATGTAAATACAGCATTGGTTGAAAAATGGAAATTGCTCAAAGAAAAATCAGGCGGTAAAAAAATAATAGGACTTAATACCGGTTGTGGTCCCCGCTGGGCTACCCGTTTGTGGGAAAATGAAAATTGGCATAACCTGATATTTGCTTTGCAAAAGGAGGGATATTATCCTGTTGTATTGGGCGGATTGGATGAGGATGAAAAAAATAAATCTTTTTCTCAAACAACAGGGGCCTATTATCCCGGAACATATTCGTTGGAAGAATTTATTGCTATCACAGCCAATTGCGATGTAATTGTATCTGCAGTTAGCATGATGATGCATATTGCAATAGGACTTAAACGCCCGCTGGTACTTTTCAATAACATATTTAACAAACACGAATTTGAAATGTATGGCAGAGGGATTGTTGTAGAACCGACAACCGGATGTGATTGCTTTTATGGGAACACTTGCACCCGTGAACGCCATTGTATGCTCGATTTGCCTGTTGATAAGGTTTTTGAAGCGGTTAAAAAACTGGCGTAATTATTTGCTGTTATGTATGAATTCTTATAGCTTATGCGAATTGCTTATCTCTCTACGTTTTATCCTTATCGTGGTGGTATTGCCCAGTTTAATGCCGCATTGTACAAGGCTTTGGGGAAGAAACACGAAATGAAGGCATTTACGTTTACCCGTCAATATCCTGAACTTTTATTTCCCGGTAAAACACAATATGCTGAAACTGGAGATACCGATGGAGACGTGGATGCATTGCGGATACTGGATTCTGTAAACCCTTTTACATATACCAAAACAGCTAAAGCTATTTTGCGGTTTAAGCCCGATATGATGATTACAAAATATTGGATGCCATATTTTGCACCATCTCTTGGCACTGTTGCGGGTATCCTGAAAAAGAATGGAGTATTTAATGTAAGTATTTTAGATAACGTAATTCCACACGAAAAGAAGTTTTACGATAACATACTAACCAACTATTTTGTAAAGCGTAATAATGCCTTTGTGGCTATGAGCCGCAGTGTAGCTGATGATTTACTTACGTTTAATCCGAACGCAAAATATGCCTTGCATCCGCATCCCATATTTGACTTTGGCGAACAAATAAATAAACGCGATGCGAAGTTGAAACTGGGTTTGAATCCTGAAGATTCCTATCTGCTTTTCTTTGGATTTATAAGAAAGTATAAAGGTCTTGACCTGTTATTGGAGGCTATAGCTGATGAACGCATCAAGGATAGAAATGTGAAGATTATTGTGGCAGGGGAGTATTATGAAGATGCTGCCTATTATAATGATAAAATAAAAGAGTATGGAATAGGGGAGAAGGTGATTTTGCGCACCGACTATATTCCATCTGATATGGTGAAATATTACTTCTGTGCAGCCGATATGATTGTGCAGCCTTATCGCAGCGCTACACAAAGCGGGGTAACCCAAATAGCGTATCATTTTGAAAAGCCCATGCTGGTTACCGATGTGGGTGGTTTATCGGAAATTGTTCCCAATGGCAAAGTGGGCTATGTGGTGCAGCCTAATGCTATGGCTATTGCCGGTGCAATTAATGATTTCTATGATAATTTGCGTGAAGCTCAATTTTCAACAAATGCAAAAGAAGAAAAAAGCGCTTTCAATGGGACTCGTTTGCGGAAGTAATAGAAAACCTCAAAGCAAATAGATAGAGTTGGAGAAGTAAAGCTAACTGCTTATCCTATTTTTAGCATATCCTTCATTCCGAATACTCCCTTTTTACCCACCAGCCATAGGGCTGCATGAACAGCTCCTTCGGCAAAACCTTGGCGGCTATAGGCTTCGTGGCTTATCGTAATCTGGTCAACTTTCGAAATATAAGATATGCTATGTGTACCGGGTACTTCGCCTTCTCTTTTGCTATGAATAGCCAGTTCCTTGGAATTAGTAGTTTCTCCCAATATCCATTTTTCAGGCCCGCCATGTGCGCTCATAAGCCCTTGTGCAAGGGTAATTGCTGTGCCGCTGGGGGCATCTTTTTTATGAATATGGTGTATTTCTTCCATAGACGGAATATATTCGGGATAGTTTTTCATCATCCCCGCGAGGTATTCGTTCAATTGGAAAAATAGGTTTACTCCAACACTAAAGTTGGAGGCATAAAAAAATGCCTGGTTATTTTGCTCGCAGAGGGCTTTTATTTCTTCAAGTCTATCAAGCCAGCCTGTTGTTCCTACTACTACCGGAACGGAAGCATTGAAACACATTAAAATATTAGCTACCGCTGTTTTTGGGGTGGAGAACTCAATAGCAACATCAGCCTTTTTCAGATTTTCGACTGTAAGTTCGGAGTAATTACTGGTGCTTATTTTTAAAACAATTTTATGGTTTAGGGCAATGGCAATTTGTTCTATTTCCTTGCCCATTTTTCCATATCCTATCAGTGCTATTTTCATGGTGTGTTAAACTACTTGTTCAATTTCAAAAACCTTTGCCAGGCTGGCTTTTAACTTATTTTTTACATCTTCCATAGCAGGAACCTGTTGTAACTCTCTTGCCATCGAAGTTACCGCTTTATCAGTAATTCCGCAGGGAATGATGAGTGAAAAATAATTCAAATCGGGGTTGATGTTAAATGCAATGCCATGCATAGTTACCCAATGACTGGTGCGTACGCCCATGGCGCATATTTTGCGGACTTTTCCGGGATGGTCTGCATCGAGCCATACACCGGTTGAGCCTTTCAGGCGTTCTCCTTTGATGCCATATTCGGCCAGCGTAAGTATTACTGCTTCTTCCAGGAAACGCATATACTTATGTATATCGGTAAAGAAGTAGTCTAAATTAAATATAGGATAAACTACCAATTGTCCCGGGCCATGATAGGTTATGTCGCCTCCGCGGTTGATGCGGTAATAAGCGATGTTTCGGTTTTTTAATTGCTCCTGGTTGATGAGCAGATTACTTTCGGAACCGCTTTTACCTAATGTGAACACATGTGGGTGCTCGCAAAAAATAAGATAATTTCCTGTGAATTCCTGTTGTTCACTGCTGCGTTCGCGATTGGCGAGCTTTTTGTTTATTATTTCCCTGAAAAGAGTTTCCTGGTAATCCCAGGCTTCTTTATAGTCAATTAAACCAAGGTCAAGGAATTTAATTTGATGATTGCCAGATTCCATTATTAAATTATCTCGCTAAGAGATTTCATTATCAAATTATCAAACCTTAGTTGCCAGCTCATGTTTTAGGCTATCGATAACTTTTATATCCATAGCATCTACATTTCTTTTTTCTGCGAGGAACATAGAAGCCCAGTCGCTCAGGTGAACCCAGTAAAGCGCTTTTTCAACCTTGCTTTCTCCTCGGCTGTGTATTTCAATTATTTCTGATGCATATTTATCGAATACTTTCCGACAATAATCCATTCGCAATTTATTACGAGGATTCTCATCCTTATCCATAAACATAATTACAGCTACATCGGTATAAGCATGGCTCCAGCCAACGAGTTCATTGTGGTTCATCTCCGGTACCACATGGTGCCAGCACAATACTTTTGAATTTTCATTCAGTTGTTGTCTCAACCGTATGGCAATCCCCTCGTGAAAAGCGGTAGAATATATTACAGGGAACTTATTAAGCAATTTTTTTGCAATATGCTCAGCTTCCTGCATAATTTTTTCCTGCTCCCGTGCAAGCTTTTCAGCAATAGATAGAATATCCGTTGTTTTTTGAGGAGCGAGTTTATGGTGTGAAAAAATATGAAAGAGTTGTGTTAAGGAATAACCCAAACAGCTCCTGGGAGGCATTCCACCCGGAACTAAAATGAAATCATTGCCATCTTTCTGGGTCATATCAGCCAATTTTCCGCCGGAAGTAATGCAAATAATTTGTGCTTTATGTTTTTGTGCGATTGAATAGCATTCCAGCGTTTCTTCTGTATTACCCGAATAGGAAGAACATATAACCAATGTATGTTCATCAACATAAGCCGGAAGTGAGTAACTTTTTAAAACCTCTATAGGCAATTTAATCTCATCGAAAAGAATCTCTTTGGCTATGGTTCCGCCGATGCCTGAGCCACCTAAACCACATATAATTACTTTATTTATGGAGGATTTCAGGGGAGATAAATTTGCATTGGTCGCAATATCAACAGCTTCTTTTAATTGAGCAGGAAATCGTTTTATCAGGTCTTTCATCATAATTCAGGGAATAAAAATAGAGTGCAAAGCTAATCTTCCTGATGGAATTATAAAATGACGATGGTTATCCTGTTGTTTTTATGTGCTTTTGCAAGACATCAAGCATTGTTGCATCATCAGGAGAAATGACTATTTCAGTTTTAGATTTGCCCACTACTAACAGGAGTAGGTTCTTTCTATTAGTTACATACATCCTAAAGCTTCCCATTTTTCTATTGAAGAAATACCCATAATATCCAAAGAAGCCAGCATCTCCTAGGGTACGAATGGTGCCTTTCAGGTCTTCTTTACTGAGAAGTTTCACACTTTCAATTTCTGATAACCGGATTTCCTTGTTTAGCCCGGAGAGTCGTCGTTTTATGATTAATGTATCCTCTGTAATTTGATAAGATTGAATACTGAATATATATGCAAAAAAAAGAATACAGGCGAGTATTAAGCCAACCGTTAGAGATAAATACCAATTGCTTTTTATAAACCCCATTAAGACACCAAATGGCACCAGTAAAAAAACAAAGCCGGTTATAACTTTGGCGGTGGTATCTAAACTTGCTTTATATGTTTCCATAATATGTAATGAATTGGGTATTATCAGTTAAATAAATGTACAAGCGTAAGTTTTGAAATAACTTCCGCCAGAAATAATGCAATAATAAATGTGGCAACCGCTTTTTGTCCCTTTATGTTACATGATACAGCATAGGCATTATACATTAAAGCAATGGTCCAAATTATAAATGGAAGCACTGCCAATCCCATCAAAGCCAATTTAACAATCAGTGCGGGATTGGTTTGAAGTGCATTTATAACTTCTGTTGGAGTTTTAATATCGGGCAAAAAGAATACCGTTAGCATTACAGCGAAAAATAGAGGATATCTTGCCAATGCCAAAGTTCCGGCAACATCAATAAAGCGGACGGATGAAACTGAAAAGTAGCGCCCGAATAAATAAAGTGGAATTACGAGGCAGAGCCAGTCGAGGAGGGGCTCTACCCATAATGCTATAAAGTTAGGTTGTCCGGATTGATGCATATCAATGGCGCCATCTAAATGGACTTTTCCAAAATAACAAGCTCCCGCAGTAATAAGCATACCAATAATGCCCAATAATAAAGCTTTGCCTCCGGCAATAAATTTAAAGGGATTAAATAGCCATGTTTTCATTTGGAAGGTTTTAAAGGTTTTTCAATTTCATTAAGCCTGTTAATAATTTCGTCGAGCATATTTCGGACCGTGGGATAACTCAACTTCATTTTTTCAGCCATTAGCTTTAAGCTGCCGCTGCTTTTTACAAAGTCAGTGATGAAGAGGCGGTCATTAGGTTCAAGTCTTGCCAATGGAGGCAATTCAAATTCTCCAGTAACTTCTGTGTTACAATTCCCGCAGGAAAGGCTCTTTACGTATAAAGGAGAAGAACAGGAGGGGCATAAATGGGGCAGTTTTTTTAGCATAACATAAAATATGATGCACAAAAGTACATATATTTTCAATATTATTTAACATTAACTTAATTTAATTGAATATTATTTTCTATTTTCGCCCTATCGATTAAATATTAATACATGAAAAAACTCCTTTTTAGCCTGACAATTCTATTCGTACTTTGTTGGAATGTACCTATGAACGCTCAAAATGATAGCAACTGGGTAGAAACTAAAATTACACTCGAAACTAAAACAGGGCAGATAGTTGGAACACTTTGTACACCTAAAGACTTTGTTAGTGGTCCTGTAGCCTTTATTATTGCCGGTTCCGGCCCTACTGATAGAGATTGTAATAACGCGTTTGGATTAAAAACAGATGCTTACAAGATATTGGCCCATAAGTTATCGGCTCAACATATTGCAACTGTGCGATATGATAAGAGAGGCTTAGGGGAAAGCAAACCAGCTATAAAAAATGAATCGGACATACGATTTGAAGATTTTATAGACGATGCTACTGCTTGGATTATCATGCTTAAATCTGACAAGCGATTCACCAAGATTATAGTTATGGGGCATAGTGAGGGTTCGCTTATTGGTATGATAGCTGCAAGAGTGGGCAGGGCAGATGAATATATTTCAATTGAAGGAGCCGGAGAAAGCATTGATAAAGTATTAAAAATCCAGCTTTCTACTCAGCCGAAAGCTATTCAGGACAGTGCATTTCCTATTCTCGACAGCCTTAAAGCAGGAAAAAGAGTTACGCATATAGAGCCGATGTTGTACAGTTTATTCAAGCCAAGCCTCCAACCCTTCATAATATCTTTTATGCAATATGATCCGGCTGTGGAAATAGGCAAGCTCACGATTCCCGTTTTAATTATTCAGGGTACAAATGATATACAAGTTTCAGTAGATGATGCTAAAAAATTAAGTGCAGCAGATAAAAACGCTAAACTGGTGCTTCTAACCAATATGAATCATGTTTTTAGAGTGACAGAAGGTGATAGGCAAGCTAATATTGCAACATATAGTATGCCCAATTTACCAATTGATCCTGAACTGGTTACAGCGATTACTGATTTTGCAAATAAAAAGTAACCCCATATTATCTATTCCGAAGCCTCCTATATAAGATAAATCTTTTGTTATAGTTGTCTATGTAAAGTTATATTTATTTAGACATTTTATTAGAAAGTCAAATGAGAAAAGTATTAGGTGCAATATTTCAGTTTATTATTTATGCTTATTTATTTCTTGTTTTCATAATATTCACTCCATATTATAATTACCGTTATGAAAAGGAGCATAATTATAGCTTTTGGCAATGGCTTACATCCGGAGAAGAAATCATGCCAACCTTAAAAGCATTTGTATTTCCATATTATCTTTTAAAAAAGGATGATGTACGTTTTAATATAAAAGAAAACGTCAGCGTTTGCTTCTCACTGTTAAACAAATCTGTTGAGGATAATAGAGATGAATTGGAATTAAACAAGGAAATAAGTGAGCTTAACAAAGAATTAAAAGACTATCCCAAAAAATACAATGATTCACTAAAAAAGGCCTGTAAACTATTCATTAGAAGATATTCATTGCTTTCGCAAGACTTTATGAATAGTATAGATACAAGTAGTCATGTTTATCTCGTTTTAGATGATTCTACTAAATTAATAGCGTCTCAACTCCTTATGAAATTTCAATTTAGCGATTCAACATCAGTCAATCAGCTTGTTAGGGCTATGAATAGTGGGAAAGATACTCACAGAACCCCCGAGGAAATAGAGCAAGCAAAACAAGCTATGGCATTTCGTGAAAATCAAGATATGATAGCAGAAAATAATTGTATCAACGAAATATTCAAAGACCTTTAAAAGGAATTTTCGAGCTGAAACTTCTGTACCTACTACTCTTTTTTATTCCGAAGCCTCCCCTCTGTCTTTCAATAATTGCATGGCTTCCTCCCGTGTATCTACATAATTAATCTTTGCTCTTATTAAGGGCACGTTGTTTATCCTGGCAACTCTTTCCATTTCTTCGGGTAGCTTTTTCAAATAAATACTCAGCATTTTCAGTAATACTGTCGTGTCCCCATTCTCTATCTTGCTGAGGGCCTTTTCTACCAAGCTGTCTTTCACCCTTCGGTAGCTAATGTCTTTCATATTTTCCGCGGCATCAGCATATTCATCATCTTCTTTAAGCCATGTGTAGTGTGTGCGTGGGGTTATTCCCACCTTTTTAGCTGCTTCAGTAACGTTTCCAAAACTATTCTCGAGTGCATTAATCATTTCCTTCTTTTTTATAGCTGTTACAGCCTCTGAATTTGTTCCCATATTGTGTAAAGTTTAATGCAAAAATATAGCCCCAGATAACGCTTTTAATCATAGTCATTGACTTCTCAATGACTGCTTATGCGTAGCATTTGCCACACACATTATTTATAGCTAACCTCTTATTTTATTGTTCAGAATTGTGATATGCTCGCAAGTGTTTGACTTTTAACATGTACCTAAGCAGATAATTTTATATTTGCTATAGATAAATTGAAAAAAGCGTGAAGCAACGTGTAGCAAAAGAATCACAAAAAATAAAAAGAGAAGAGAATATGGATAAGACCATTTTTTACTAACTTTGCATAGAGTACAATCACTTGTTAATTCTATGAAGAGACTCTTCACTTGTTGTTTTATATACAGTATTTTTATTTCAGTTCTTCCCGCCCAACAGCAGATAGATTCGCTGAGGTCATTAGTAGGTGTCGATAAGGAAGATTCTTTCAAAGTAAAGCATTTAAACAAGCTTTCTAATTCTTATGCCGACCTGGGCGAAATGAAATCGGCGATGGGATATGCAAAAAGCGCGTTGACACTTGCCCAAAAAATTAATTACGCTTCCGGTATTGCAAAGGCCTATTCAAATATAGCACTTAGCTATTATTTGCAGGCTGATTATGCCAATGCACTTAACTATTATGCCCACTCACTAGAAATCAATCAGCAAATCGGAAACAAATCGGCAGCGGCATCCATTATTACCAATATGGGACTTATTTATGATGCCCAAGGGAAATTGCCTGAAGCATTAGGGAATTTTTTTAAGGCACTGAAACTGGCCGAAGAAGTGAATGATAAACGTTTGATTGCTTTATGTACAGGAAATATAGGCGATGCTTATTTATACCAGGAAGATTACAGGCAATCATTGGAATATTTTCAGAGGTCGTTTGAACTTTACCAGGAAATTGGCAGCAAAAGTGGGGAAACATATAACCTGGAATCTATAGGGAATGTGTATTTTAAAAAGCAGGATTATCCAAAAGCCCTTGATTATTATAACAGGGCATTAAAAATAAGTGAAGAAATAAACGATAAGCGTTCCATTTCGTCTGCATTGGGAAATATCGGCCGGGTTTATGCTGCCGATAGCAATTACAAGCAGGCTATGAATTATTTTAATTCGGTACTCGCACAATCGGAAAAAATGGGTAACCAGGCCGAGGTGGCGAAGTATGTATATAATATCGGGCAGGTTTATTTAGATGAAAAAAAATATAAGACTGCTGAAAAATATATAGCTAAATCTGTAAAATTGGCAGACAGTATTGACTTTAAGAATGTAGAAAATGAAGGCAATAAAAGGTTAAGCGAACTTTATGCCCAAACAGGCCAATGGCAAAAGGCATATCAAAGTTATATGAAATATGCCAGTTTGAAGGACTCCCTGTTTAATGATGAGAGGAGTAAACAAATTGGTAAGCTCGAAGCAAAATATGAAGATGATAAGCAATTGGCCCTTCAGCGCGCTGAAACTGAAAAAACAAGAGCTCTTTCAGAAATAGTGAGTAAAAAGCAAAAGCTTATTATCGTTCTAATTGCTGCTGTGGCTATTTCTATTACATTAATTTCTTTACTGATTTTCCGTTTATGGAGAACTACGCGCAAGGAGAAAGTAAATATTGAAAAGCAAAAAATTGCCATGGAATTAAAGGCCCTGCGGGCGCAGATGAATCCACATTTTATTTTTAATGCCATTAATTCCATACAGCATTTTATTCTGAATAATGATTCTAAGGCAGCTCACCTGCATCTGTCAAGATTTTCGCAATTGATAAGGAAGGTATTGGAAAATTCAAGGTTTGAAAATATTCCGCTGGCAGAAGAAATCAGGATGCTTGAGTTATACCTGGAACTTGAATCGCTCCGGTTTTCTTCCAAGTTTCATTATAAAATTTCAGTAGATACTTCGATAGATACTGAAAATGTTTTAATTTCACCACTCTTAATACAACCTTTTGTCGAAAATGCTATATGGCACGGCCTGATGCACTTGAAGGGCAAAGAAGGGGAAGTATTGATAGGGTTTGAAAAGGTGAATGATAACTTGAAATGTACCATCAGCGATAACGGAATAGGCCGTAAGCAATCGATGGAGTTGAAAAAAGGAACCATGCATGAGTCAATGGGATTGTCGATTGCAAAAGAAAGACTGCAAATTGTAAATATGCTAAATAAGGCTAAAACAAGCATAACCCTGATTGATAAAACAGATAAAGATGGTTCTCCATCGGGAACTATTGTTGAGTTATTTATGCCGGTAATTTTAAATAAACTGATATATGCTTAATGCGCTGATAGTAGATGATGAAGTATTGGGGGCAAAAACCCTGGAAGCCTTATTGAAACTGCATTGTTCCAACGTAAATGTAATAGGGGTTGTGCATTCAGCTGATGAAGCAGAAAAAACTATAACAGGAGGTATTCCCGATGTTATTTTCCTGGATATTGAAATGCCCTTTGCTAATGGATTTGAGCTTCTGCAGCGTTTTAAAAACCATCCTTTTGATGTGATTTTTACTACAGCATATAATGAATACGCTGTGAAAGCTATTAAACATAATGCCCTTGATTACCTGTTAAAGCCCATTATTCCTGATGAATTAGTGGCAGCTGTTAAAAAATGTGAGGAAAAGAGGAGCGGAGGGCATAACGGATATAAAAATCTGGAAAAAATAATATCCACACTTTCCCAAAAAATCCATAAAGTACCTGTTCCGTCACCTGAGGGCATCGTTTATCTGGACACAGATAATATTGTTTACCTGCAAGGCGATATTAATTACACCCACATACATCTTATCCAGGGTAATAAGATAACCTCTTCAAAAACATTGAAAGATTTCGAGCAAATATTGCCAACAAAACAATTTTTTCGCATTCATAAGGCGCATATTATTAATTTGAGCTATGTAAGTAAATACATGAAAGGCGATGGGGGGGATGTTATTATGTCGGAAGGCTCGTCACTTGAGGTTTCTCGCAACAAAAAGGCTGAGTTATTAGCTTTGTTGTCACAATAGTTGCATTAACACAGGAGATAAGTTTTGCAAATGACTGATTCAAATCATAGTAATATGTTGTGGTATCTTAGTACATTTGCACAATTCTTAGCTAAATCTCTTTAGTAAAGAACCTGTTGAATATTAAAATGATGAATAAAATTACATTGGCGTTAGCATTGCTGCTCACCCCTTTTCTTACATTTTCTCAAGCGAGGTTGGTTATTGTTGGTACTTCAACTGTAACCATTGTAGAAAATGGTGGAACTTCAAGTAAGCCAATATATATCGATATTGCAAACTCGGCAACCAATGCCATAACTACTTCCGGAACTAACGGATGGATAATTTCGGAAAGCGAATTTAATATGATCAAATGGGAAATTGGCACCGCTACCGGCAGCTATACAATCCCTTTTGGCTACGGCACTTCATACTCCATACCACTTTTAGCTACTGTTGGAACAGCAGGAGTTGGTAGCGGTAGTATACTATTCTCTACCTATCATACCATTGCAGACCAATTTACCGGTACAACGTCAACTACAGGAGATCCATCGGATGTTTCCAATATGTACCCCTGGGTACTCCCCGGTTCACCATCGAATACAGATAATAGCTATAATGCGGTAGATCGTTTTTGGATAATGGATGCCAGCAAATTTGCATACACCACCAAGCCAGGACTCAGCAGTATTACATTTAATTATATACATGCCGGACTACCTGAGTTTGCATCTCCTAATGACGCTTCTTCTGAAGCCAATTTTGTAGCACAGCGTTTTAATTCTACTACCAGTACCTGGGGTGATTGGGAAGGTTCCGGAACATGGGCAACTACCGGGAATATTGGAACTGTATCTAATACCTACAGCCTAACTGCTGCCAATTTCTTCCGTTCTTGGACATTAAGCAATTCAGCCAGCCCTTTGCCTATACAATTAAGCTCTTTTACGGCACAATGTGAAAATGATTCTGCGCTTATCCAATGGACAACACAAACCGAGTTGAATAATGCTTTTTATACAGTTGAAAAAACAACAGATAATATTCATTTTGAAACAGTGGCTGTGGTTACGGGTGCCGGAACTACAAGTTTACCGACTAATTACTCTATTGTAGATCACACACCATTTACAGCAGAATCGTACTATATATTGTATCAGACAGATTATGACCAAACACGAACTAAAGTAGGCGAACCAATAGCATTTATGGGGTGTGGATCTGATAATACGCCTAATACAACCGTAAGTGCCTATAATGCCAGCAACTATATACTGGTTAATATAAATTCTGCTAAAACAGATAATTTTAGCATTATGCTGACTAATATGTATGGCCAGGTAATATTTTCTCAAAATCATACAGTTGTATTAGGTAATAATCAGGTTATGATTCCGAATAATATTGCTTCAGGTGTATATGTATTAACTGTTCGGAACGATCAATTTAATTACGCGCACAAACTACTTATTGGTAGCGTAAATCTAAACAGGTAAGCTGTATTTATTTTCCCCGAAGATTCCCTTATTTCTCATGTGGTAAACGGTTTTACCGCTTTTTTGGCCAGGGATAATTAGTTAAATTATTCTTAATAACGCCCGTTACAAAATTTGAATTAGCTTTGTTGCCTTTGAAATATATAACATGAAAAAAGTAGCAGGTTTATTATTAGGCGGTGCCATCTGTTTGCAGGTTGCGGCGCAGAACAGCAAAGTTACAAGTGCTAAAATGCATCTTGAATCGTTTACTTCTCAACAGGATACATCTGAATTGGCATTGGCAAAACAATCAATTGATGATGCAGCCGCAAATGAAAAAACAAAAGATGAACCCAAAACTTACCTTTACCGCGGAGAAGTTTACATGGCTTATTTTTCTCAACATTTAAGCGATTTTGTTTCAAAGGCCATAAAAGTTTCGGGTGCTAAAAATGCTAATCAGGCAAGGACCGATGCCTATGCAAATATCGATACAAATACCATTTGCGTAGCTGCCAATTCGTTTATGAAAGTTATACAAATGGTACCAAATGATTATTATGCCGAAGAGGCTAAACAAGGCCCAAATCTCCCAACCTGTCTTATTCACTTAGAAAATAAGGCGATAGGAGAATATTCTGTGGGGAGGTATTCTACCGCTTTAGCATTATATCAAAAGGTACTCCAGGTATCTGCCGTGCTTAATAAAACAACTGATAGCATCTATAAACAAAATATTGAAAGAGCTGCAGTTTCAGCCGATGCTGCAAATAATACAGCAGTGGCGGTTATCTATTATCAGAAACTGATAGATTTAAAATATGGTGGAGCAATGCCCTATCGTTCATTAATGAATATGTATAACAAGCAAAATGATAGTGCTAAAGTATGGGAATATATGGAAAAAGGCAGAGCCTTGTATCCGAATGATTTGAGTATGATTATTACGGAAACAAATTTTTATTTAACAAAACACGAATACGATAAGGCTTTAAACAACCTTACAAGTGCAATTAAACAGGTAGAAGCCAGCCCGGATAAAAGCAAACAACATATGGATTTACTCACCAGCCTGTATCAAAATTTGGGAGGAATATATGATCGGAGAGCTTACCCTAAGGATGCAAAAGGCAATGATCTTCCAAAACCTGCTGACTTTGATTCAGCATTTATGCAAGCTGATACCAACTATGGTAAAGCATTGGCTATAAGTCAGGATAATTTTGATGTATTGAAAGCCCGTGGGGCGCTCTATTTTAATCGCGCTGTACCTATAGTTAAACAGGCTAATGACCTTCCTATTAATGCTACTGATAAATATAATAAACTTATGGCCCAGGCTAAAGTATTTTTCCTACAAGCCCAGCCTTACCTGGAAAAAGCATATAAAATAAAGCCTGGTGATGTGGAGAATGCCAATGCACTTAAGAATGTATACGCCAGCACTGACCAGAACGACAAGATAAAGGCTATGCAGAAATAAGGTGGCAGCGGAGAATGGATGTTAGTCTATTCCTTGTTGTTTAACGTATAGCAGATCTTTAAGAAATGCCTGAATTTTAGGTGGATCGATGTCAGTTTCGGTTGCCGTATTTTGAGCATCTGTGCGCAAGTATAGTATCCAACCGGTATTTTTTTGCCAATAACAGCCGATTAATAAATTGTATTTGTCGGTGTATGATATTTCGGTATTAGGGTCAGCCGGGGGACGATTAATTATATTGGCAGTTATATAATTCAAAAACTTGATGAGCTCGTCTACTTCCCCTGAATCGAGCAGGGCAGATAAACCCGCTGTATTATTAGGCATTTGTATATCAAACCGCAGGCATTTCATTTTATCATTATTGCTTTGGTCTGATATATATTCTACCTGAATGTTTAAGTTATCTATTTTATCAATTTCATCAAAACGCTTTTGTAATATGGTGCCTTTCCGGTTAGAAAAATTTTCTGCCGGACTTGTCGGTTTTGAGCCTGCATCTTGCGCTGATATATTACATGCGCATCCAAGCAAACAAAGAAAAAGAAGTTGTTTTTTCATAAAAGAAACTTTGTTACAATACTACGAATTATTGTAATCATAATCAGGTTCTTATTTTCCTGCCTTTTTTATAGCCAGTTGAATAGCTTTGGATGCATTAATAATTCCTCCTGAAATAAATAAGTCAGAGTAAGTAACCATGGAGGTTGAATGCCCCGGCTCAGGAACCTTCATAGTAACCTTTGTAACAGATTGCATCAATATCTTTCGCACCTGTTTAGCTGTAAGTTTTGGAAAGTATTCCCGTATAATGGCAGCTACGCCGGCAGCAGAGGGCGATGCCATACTTGTACCGCTAAAATAAGCATAGCCGGTATCGGGTATGCAGCTATATACATTTACTCCGGGAGCAAAAAGATCGACTGTTTTTTTTCCATAGTTGCTAAAGGATGCCGGCATTCCTTTAGAGTCATTTGCTCCAACTTCAAGCCAGTTGTCGGCTTCTTTGTGGCTGCCTTCAAATCTGCGGTTAGGGAAATTATCGGTAGTATCGTTATCCTGATGATCGTTTCCGGCTGCATGAACTAATAAAACATCATGTGCTTCGGCATACTTCACAGCATCGTCAACCGTTTTTTTATTGTAAGAGAATCCTTTTCCGAAGCTCATATTCACAACGCGGGCTCCATTATCAACAGCATAGCGTATCCCATTCGCAACATCTTTATCGCGCTCGTCGCCGTCGGGAACAACACGAACTACCATAATTTTAACATTGTCGGCAATACCTTCCTGCATTCCAGGGGTACCGGTGCGTGTGCCGGCGATTATACCGCTAACATGCGTACCATGCACATCGGTAGGGCCAACTACATCGTTATTGCCATAGTACCGTTGGGTGGCATCTTCGTAATTATCGGCAACCACATAGCGGGGATTAAAATCTAAATTGTATTGATATTTTAAAAATGCTGCATAGTAATCTTCTATTTTCGAAAATTGCTTTACTAATGTATCTGCTGTGGTTCCTTTTATAAAGAACTGGAACCTGTTAATATTCCGGATTACCCTGCGTTTGGCTCTGGCAAGGGCACTATCGGTAGGGTGATAGCCCTCCATATCCTCCTTAGTTAAATCGCTTTTACCGAGTATGCCTTTCAATACCCCAATGGTATCTATAAAAGTTTTAATGCTGTTGTATTGTTGCTGATAATTATCTCTTTCAGATTCAAATTTCTTTTTAACTTTTAAATATTTGGCATATTCGGCCTTATCGCTTTTAGCAACCTTATCGGGTGTTACATTGGCATACTTTTTATTCAAATCTCTATAAAGACGGGTTACCTCTACATTTTCTTGTTTGATGTCGCTGTCTTTTCCACCTATAAAATCCCATCCATTTACATCATCAGTATAGCCATTCTTATCGTCATCAATCTTATTACCGGAAGTTTCTTTAGGATTTACCCAAATGTGGTCTTTTATGTAAGGATGATTAATATAGGTACCTCCGTCAATTACAGCCACTACAAGAGTAGTGGAAGTTCTGTTTTTCAATAGATTAAGGGCGTCATCAGAGCCGGTTCCGTACACACTGTCTTTTTCAATGCTTTCATTTTGCCAGTTTTTAGCCGGCTTTGGGCCCATTTGCCCCATTGCATTGTATGATAGTATTCCGAGTGAGAAAAGGAAAGAAAGATGTAGAAGGTGCTTATTCATGACGATAGATTTTGATACAAACATAACAAATATGCATAATTACAAGTGTTAATGAAATGCTAAACAAAAATAAATACGAATAATATGTAAAAAAATGGCATTTTTTTAGGGCGTAAGGTAAATAGGATTTAGTAGCATTATAAAGCCTCTTTAATGCGAAGTAAAATATAAAATGATTTTAGTTGGTTTAAAACCTGCTGGTAGTCATTGTATTTTTTTATAATTTTTGTAATTTAGCATTATAATGACGAGAAATAGGAAGCTCATCATATGATAAATTAACTAACAATTTTTAAATTCAAAAAGATGAAAAAAACACTATTATTCTTGATCGTTTTTTCTTTGGCATTTTTATCGAAAAATAATGCGCAACAATGGTATTACAATACATATAGCCCTACTGTAGGTACAGGGTACTTAGGCACTTCGGGGGGGGCTTACGACGTTGTTTTGGGTACGAATAGCGTGCAGCAGGTAATCCTCAAAAATACATCCGGGGCAGTTGGTATAGGATATAACTATGCACCAAGCTACCAATTGGATGTATATTCTGATATTACCCACTCTGCTCTAAAAGATATAAATGTGAGTTGTCCAACCTGTACACCCGCTAATGCAGTGGGGTATCGGATAGGCGGACAAATGGTAATATGGACGGCCGGAATCAGCTCAGATATTTATGTGGGAATAGGTGCTGGTAATAATACGAGTTCCAGTATTAATAATACATTTATAGGTAACAATGCTGGTAATTCAATAACTACAGGGAATAGTAATACAGCTATAGGCTACAGAGCCTACTACGGTGCTGCCCACGGAAGTAATAATACAGCCACCGGTGCTTTTTCGCTCTTCTCCAATTCAGGTGATGGTAATACGGCTACCGGGTATAATTCGTTGTACAACAATATCGGCAATAGTAATACGGCTACAGGTACCAGCGCACTTTTTTATAATAGTACCGGGCAAGCTAATACGGCTACCGGTTATTATTCATTATTATCTAATAATACCGGGACTGATAACACAGCTACTGGTGCACGTGCTCTTTTTTCGAATACTTCCGGCTCAAATAATACAGCTACGGGCTACCAGGCGCTAAATTCTGATAGTAGTGGAAGCTTTAATACGGCCACAGGTGTAGGAGCCCTTTCATTCAACACAAGTGGTGGCAATAATACCGCTACGGGAGGCGACGCTCTTTACTCCAACACTACCGGAACCGGCAATACCGCCGACGGATATGAGGCCCTTGATAGAAATACTTCGGGTAATTATAATACAGCCTATGGAAATACCTCTCTTTTTTCCAATACATCGGGCTTATATAATACGGCCATTGGGTTTGGCTCACTTTTCTTTAATACCGCCAATAATAATACGGCTATCGGATCGTATGCTCTCTTTTCCAATACCGCTTTTAGCGGAAATACGGCTATCGGCGACAGCGCTTTATATGGGCAATCTATGGCCAGTTCTTTAACGAGTGGTAATGTAGCTATCGGCAATTCAACTCTGTATAATAATCAGGCGCAATTTAATACAGCCATTGGTGCCTGGGCGATGAAATACAATATCTCCGGACAATATAGTACTGCTACCGGTTACGGGGCGCTTTATTCTAATATTGGCGGCAGTTCCAACACGGCTAATGGATATGAGGCACTTTTTTCCAATACAACCGGAGCTGAAAATGTTGCATTAGGGATGAAAACACTCTATTACAATACGAATGGTAATAATAATACCGCAGTTGGTGAAATGGCACTTTCTTCCAATACTTCAGGGCAAGGTAATGTAGCTACAGGAGTAGGAACGCTGGCATCTAATGTAATCGGATCTAATAATACTGCCAGTGGTACAAGCGCCCTTAACAATAATATAAATGGCAGGAGTTCTACAGCCATAGGCGCTAATGCGGGATATAATAACTTGGGCAGTTGCAATACTTATGTAGGCGACAGTGCAGGTGCATATACTACCAGTGGGAATTATAATACATTTTTAGGTTACCAATCAGGGGCAACCGCTGCCTTTAGCAATGTGTCTAATGTTACTTGTTTAGGGCATACTTCAGGAATAGCTGCATATAATATAGCGAGTAATTCCATATATCTGGGCAATAGCTCAATTCAGAATATATATATGGAACCTACAAGTATCAGTGCATACAGCGACAGGCGTATTAAGGACAATATTCGTGAAAATGTACCAGGGCTGGCATTCATAAAAAGGCTTAAGCCTGTAACATATAACCTGAATATACATAAACAAAACCAATTTTTAGGAAATGGCGATAGTCAACAATGGGCTGGTAAGTATGATGTTGAAAAGGTTACTCAAAGTGGCTTTATCGCCCAGCAGGTAGATTCAGCCGCTCAGGCTTGTAAATATGATTTCAGCGGGGTAAATAGGCCTAAAAACTCTACTGGATTATATGCCTTGGGATACACAACATTTGTGGTTCCGCTTGTAAAGGCTGTACAGGAACTATCTAACAGAAATGATAGTTTACGTTCCACTGTTGATAGTCTTCGGAACGCATTTAAGAGTATCCAAGCCTGTTTATCACAACTCTGCAACCCATCATCAGGTGGCTTTGGAGCTGCTCCGCCGCCGAATTCAGGCACACCTTCTGCGGAACAAACGATAACATTAGGTTCGGCAGCAATGCCAATGCTATACCAAAATACACCTAATCCGGTTACTTCGGATAGTAAGATAAGCTATTTTATACCACAAGGAGTTACAGGAGCTACCTTGGTGTTTTATGATAGCAATGGCAACCAGATAAAAACGGTTCAGTTAAATCAAACTGGTAATGGCACAGTGAATATTAATGTGAACAATTTAAGTAACGGAGTTTATCCCTATAGCCTTATTGTGAAAGGTAGCGTTGTAGATACCAAGCGAATGGAAATACAACGATAGGTTACTTTGCAGCTTTATTGGGTTTGGGCATAAATTGTTTGAATGTATCCCCTCTTAATCCTAATCTTAGGGTTTCGAGGGGAATTACATCGTCAGGGCCTATGTTACCGAGATTTACATTGGCTCCTAGCAATGCAATAAACCATGCTTGCTGCGATTTATTAGGCGCTTCCCAAAGTATTTTATCCTTGGGTACATTATTTAATATTTTGTTTATCAATGCAGAGTGTGCGTTACCATTCGGGCGGTAAATACCTACCGTTCCACTTTCTCTCGATTCGGCAATTACTTTCCACGCACCTGAATCTATTTCTTTATTCATCATCGAAATCCATAGTTTTGGATGAATAATTACTCCAGCCTCTTTTGAACCTACTTCAGATAATACGGTAAAATCTTTTGATAGTTCTTTAATATACATGCATTTGTCCTCATGTTTCATTTGGAGCGACCCATCCGAAACTTCTGCATACTCCATTTTAAGCTTGGTAAGCAGCTTGCGGTAGTCGTCGAACATATTACGCACAATGAACGCCTCGAACAATGTTCCGCCAAAAAATGTTTTTATGCCTGCTTCATTATATAGGCCTAGCTTCTTGTTTAAATCTTTAGTTAGAAGCGATGTGCCAAAGCCTAACTTTACCAAATCCGTATATTCACCAGAAACGCTTACTAAATCTAAGGCTTGTCGAAGGCTTAAACCTTTGTCCATTACCATTGTAATACCGCTTTCTCTTGGCTTTTCAGTTCTTTCCGGGAGTCCCGGGAGTTTAAAATTCCGCATCTTGCTATATTAAATAACCTGTCTGAAAGTTATACAGGCGTAACAAAAGTAATAAATCGTGCGACAGAAGCGAGTTAAAAAATGCAAACAGTTGTAATGTGTTGATTTATTGACACGTATAAGTGTCCATAGAAAATAAGATTTCTTTATACGATCGATGATAAACTTTTTTCCTTTAGGAGGAAACTAATATCAATCGATATGGGTAAAAAACATGATTTAAAACAGGATTTTTAGAGAATAAATGTCATATTTTTGTCCTACGAAAAATCTAAGACCTGTTGTATCACTACCCTCGTGATTTAAATTCGTTAGATTTTCGCTAATAAGTTATTAAAAAAACAAAAATAAGATGAAAAATCTTGTTAGAACAATTTTTTTCGCACTCTTGAGCGGAATTTCGTTCTCGTTATTTTCACAAAATGTGGGTATTAATACTACAGGCACCAATCCAAGTTCAAACGCTATTTTGGATTTAAATACAGGTAATGCCAAAAATATGGGGCTTCTTATTCCCCGTGTGGTATTGGGTTCAAGCCTTACCACCTTCAGTCCTCCCATGGTAGGTTCTGCTACAGGTTTGGACTCAGGCATGATGGTGTATAACTGGAAGTCAACTAATCAATCTGTAGGTTATTACTTTTGGAATGGTACAAGTTGGGTAAGTCTTGGGACAGGTGGGGCAACCTCATGGGCACTTACAGGTAATGCAAGTACTACAGTGGGTACAAATTATATAGGAACAAGTGACGGTAATGCTCTTGAATTTAAAGTAAATGCTCAAAAATCAGGCTGGATTGATTACGCCAGCCCCTATAATACTTCTTTCGGATACCAGGCAATGAATAGCATTGGTGTTGCCGCCACACATTGCGTTGCTGTGGGATACCAGGCCATGGGAGGTAGCAATGGCGCACCTTACAATGTAGCGCTTGGTTATTATGCTTTATATAATAACAATAATGTTACGGGACATAATATTGGTATAGGGGATTCAGCCCTGTCACAAAACTCCACCCCTGTAAATACGATTGCTATTGGCAACCAGGCCATGTCTAATAATAATAGCGGAACCGGTTACGATATAGGTATTGGCTACCAAGTAATGACCGGAACAGCCAATGCAGGGTCTGCGCATGATATAGGTATTGGCTATCAGGCTTTATATGAGCAGCAGTCTAATTACAACGTAGGTATTGGAGAGCAAACACTTTATAATGGTAATGCTCACTATTCTGTAGCAATGGGCTATCAAGCTATGGGTTCTACCCAATCGTATAGTGGTTCGGATGCTATTGGAATTGGCTATCAGGCACTGTATAGCGGAGCCTTGGGTGGCTATGGCAGCAATGACATTGCTATTGGTAACCAGGCCATGTATAGCGCAGGGGTCGGTAATAATATAGCTATTGGATACCAAGCGTTTTATGGTAGTAGTAGCACGTCAGGCACCTACAATATTGCCATTGGCTACCAATCGCTATATTCAATAACATACGGACATTATAATATTGCTATTGGCGATAGTGCTCTTAATTCCAACATCGGTCCAACAGGTAATACAGTGATTGGTGATGGAGCTTCGGCAGCTTCCCAATACGGTGAATATAATACCGCTTTAGGTTACCAAACACTTCAAAACGATGTATCTACATATACCAATTCAGAGAATACAGCTATTGGAGCTTTTGCTTTACAGGCAAATAAAAATGGGTATTACAATAGCGCTCTTGGCTATGGGGCAGCATTTAATAATACTAATGGACAAAATATTACTGCTCTCGGTTACCAGGCAGCATACAGTAATACTGTTGGTAACAATAATATTGCGCTCGGCTATCAGTCAGGATATAGCAATACAGTCGGACAGAGCAATGCTTTTGTTGGGGGTCAGGCCGGGTATTATAACACTACTGGACAGCAAAATACATTCGTAGGCTACCAGGCAGGATATAGCGCTTCGTTTAACACACTTAACAATGTGGTTTGTTTAGGCTATAATTCGGGTGTTGGTTCTACTATCGCAACTAATAATATATACCTCGGGAATTCTTCTACATCCAAAATTTATTGTACAGCAACAAGTATTAACGCCTATAGTGATAGAAGAATAAAGGACAGCATAAAGGAAAATGTACCGGGCTTAGCCTTTATTACCAAATTGCACCCGGTAACCTATCATTTGAATATTCATAAAGAAAATAAAATACTGGGCATTAAAGATAATCAGGATTATCCCGGAAAATATGATGTGGAAAAAATTACGCAAACAGGGTTTATCGCCCAACAGGTTGATTCGGCGGCCATGGCCTGTGGCTATGATTTTTCCGGCGTTGACAGACCAAATAATGCCAAGGGGCTATATACATTAGGGTATACTACATTTGTGGTGCCTTTGGTAAAGGCTGTTCAAGAGCAACAACAAATGATTGAAGATCAGAAAAAGACTATTGAGCAACAACAAGCAACCACTACTGCTCAACAGGCATCTATCTATGAACTAAAGCAAGAAGTTGAATTGCTGAAAAAACGCTTGGACTCCATGTCTAATAGCCAGAAATAATCAGGTTTGTATAACTTTAGAATTCCACATTTCTACCATTAAAGAATAAACCTATTTTTGCAGCAATGAATGGTAAAAAAGCCATATTTTGCTGGAGTGGTGGTAAAGATTCCTCATTTGCACTATATAAGATTCTGCAGACCTCAGAATACGAGGTTGTAGCCCTTTTTACTATAATTAACGAGAATTTTAAAAGGGTTTCTATGCATGGTGTTAAAGAAGAACTTATCGAATTACAGGCAACTCATATAGGTATCCCCCTTATAAAAATGTATGTAAAAACCGGGAGCAACGATGAGTATGAAAAAAACATGGAAGCTTTTCTGTTGACCCAAAAAGAAAAGGGTGTCGATTATGTGGTTTTCGGCGACATATTTTTGGAAGACCTTAGGGCATATAGAGATAAGAATCTGGAGAAGGTGAAAATGAAGGGAATTTATCCCTTATGGAAGATAGATACCAAGGAGCTGGCACATGAATTTATTGACCTCGGATTCAAGACAATTCTATGCTGTACTAACGATTCATATCTATCTGATAAAGAAGTCGGATGTGTATTTGACTTAAACTTATTAAATAATCTTCCGGCTAATGTAGATCCTTGTGGTGAAAATGGGGAGTTTCACACCTTTTGTTTTGATGGCCCGATTTTTAAGGAACCAATTAATATAGAGGTGGGGGAAAAGCTATATCGCCCCCTGGAAATAAAAACCGATTCAGACCATCCATGTTCAACCGAAAATAAAACCCAAGGGTTTTGGTTTTGTGAATTAAGTAACATATAAATAAGCAAGATATAATAACTTTGCATTATGAATGAAAACCTGAAAAAAGCTCTTTTTGAATATTTGCTCTGGTTGGGAGACACGACTCTTGTGCTAGGGCATCGTCTCTCGGAATGGTGCGGGCATGGTCCCATTTTAGAAGAAGATATAGCGTTAACCAATATTTCATTGGATCTATTGGGTGAAGCCCGTTACTATTACACCTATGCAGGAGAAGTAGAAGGTAAAGGTCGTACTGAAGATGATTTGGCTTATTTGCGCGATGTGATGGATTACCATAATTCCCTATTAGTGGAACAACCCAATGGTGATTTTGGCTTTACTATGGTACGCCAGTTTTTATTCACTGCTTTTTGGTATCACTTTCAGGATGCCTTGCTTTCCAGTTCGGATGATCGGATTCGCAGCATTGCTGAAAAAGCGATTAAGGAAGTAACCTACCACCTCAGGCATTCATCAGACTGGATGAGGCGGTTAGGTGATGGAACCGAAGAAAGTCATAAAAAAATTCAGGATGCAGTAGACTCTATATGGATGTTAACAGAAGACCTTTTCCTTACTCGTCCGGGTGATGCTTTATTGATAGATGAAAAGATTGCTCCTGATATGTCTGTTATTCATAAAAAATGGCTCGAAACTGTTAAAAACATATTCGAAGAGTCTACATTGAAAATACCTGCAGAATCCTTTAGCATGAAGGGTGGAAGAGAAGGTAAGCATTCAGAACACTTGGGATATATTCTGGCAGAACTGCAGTTTTTGCCCAGAGCCTATCCAGGTGCAAAATGGTAAAAATAAAGCTTGTCTTAGAACAGGCATAACCTCAAGATGTATACAAAAGAACAAATATGGGACTATCTGGAAGAAGTTAAAGACCCCGAAATACCTGTTTTGAGTATACTCGATTTGGGAATAGTAAGAAGTATTGAAGTAAATGCTGATGGGGCACTTGTTACTATTACACCTACTTATACCGGTTGCCCTGCTACCCATGTTATTGAACAAGATATACGCAGCAAACTAAAAGAAAGGGGGATAGAAAACTTTACAATAAAAACCGCATTATCTCCACCCTGGACAACTGATTGGATAAGTGAAGAAGGCAGGAAAAAATTGAAAGAATATGGCATAGCTCCGCCCGAAACACCATCCTCAGATAAAAATTCAATAAGCAATCACCCTAAGGTGGTTCACTGTCCTCGCTGCAATTCTATTAATACAGAAATGAAAAGCTTTTTTGGCTCTACGCCATGCAAGGCATTATACGTTTGCAATGATTGTAAAGAGCCCTTTGATTATTTTAAATGTTTATAATATATGACCAACATTTTATTTTCTGTTGATAATGCTATAGCTAAAATTAAGCTAAACCGCCCCGAGGTGCTAAATAGTTTCAATATGCCCATGGCCAAAGAACTACAGGCAGCCTTGGATGAATGCCGCGATAATAAAGCTATACGCTGTGTATTGATAACAGGGGAGGGGAGAGCTTTTTCGGCAGGGCAGGATCTGGCTGCTGCCATTGCTCCCGGAACCGAAATAAAACAAATAGTTAGGGAACAGTATAACCCGATAATTTTAAAACTCCGAGAACTGGAAAAGCCTGTTGTTTGTGCTGTGAATGGAGTTGCAGCTGGTGCAGGTGCCAGCATTGCCTTTGCATGCGATATTACAATGGCGGCATCATCAGCCAGTTTTATACAATCGTTTAGTAAAATTGGGCTGATACCCGATAGCGCCGGAACATTCTTTCTACCCCGGTTAATTGGTTTGCAACGTGCTACTGCATTAACCATGCTGGGTGATAAAATAACCGCACAGCAGGCCATGGAATATGGATTGATTTATAAAGTATTTCCTGATGAAAGTCTAATGGCTGAAGCAGAAAAAACAGCTATGCAACTTGCTTCTATGCCCACAAAAGGGTTAGGATATACTAAAAGATTGTTAAATGCTTCTCTTCATCATAATTTGGAGGAGCAGCTACAAATGGAGGAAGAAATACAAGATAAGGCAGCAAAAACCTATGATTATAACGAAGGCGTAAAAGCCTTTTTGGAGAAGCGTAAACCTGTATTTAAAGGGGAATAGGTTAAGTAGGTTAGTTATATTTAAATTTACCCAACGAAAGGGTTGAATATTTCGTCTACCTTAACAGTATGTTATAGTTTTGTAAAGTATATCTGTTATGTGTACCGGTCCCGCAAATCTTAAAAACACTTAAAAATTCTTTGTTTTTTTCTAAAATGGTTGGATAAAAAGCCTTTTTATAAGAAAATAACATATATTTGTTGCAGTTTTTTAACGAAGTCTTATCGATGAAATATAAATACCTTCTCTTCCTTTTTTCCGGGTTATTGTTTACTTTTTCCGGAATGGATGCTCAAATTCAAAATCCGTTTTCTCAATCTGTAACTTCGAGAAACGCCATAGTTGGTCCCGATATGTCGGAATTAATGAAGGGTGCAGTAGAAGATGCTTCCCAGCGTACTCTTTTCAGTTCGAGCTATAAAGCGCCCGGCGGAAAAGTTATTTGCCAATATGGCTCTCAAATTTTGAATTACCCCGATGCTAATGGAAAGCTTCAGCATATAGATATTGGTCTTAAAGCTGATGCCAAAGGCTGGGCAGCTGACCAACAACCTTATCCATGTTACTTAAGGCTTAATAAAAGCACAGCAATAGGTATTGGGAATGGAGAGGAAGTAGAGTTTAATAATAACACTATTATAAACGGAGCTACTTTTAGCCAAAACATAGTATCACTCGAAAAAAATATAGTTCTCCTTAGTTTGTCAAATGGAATCAATAAAAAGGTTACATTTCTAACAAATGGTATTGAAACAGACTACACCCTTGATAGTTCGATTGGAGCTGCAATAAATATTTCGGAAGAATTAAAATATCCTTCAGGATACAAGCTAATTCCTGATAACCTTCGCGGAAGAGAAACCAAAGACGGTTGGACCGGCGATTACATCATAGCTTCTCAAAAAGATAATTCGGAAGTGGCCAGATTTCATGCTCCTTTGTGTTATGATTCAAAAGGCAATTGGTGTATTGGTTCATATGACACGCAGATAAAAGACGGAAAAGTAATACTAGTAACAACTGTGCCTTCAGCTTGGTTATCGAAAGCGATATATCCGATTGTTATAGACCCATTAGTTACGGGGCCTACAGCAAAATGGACAGGTGGAAGTATTCCTTCTTGTGTGCTCCCAAATTTTTCCCGTGATAGCATTCGTGTGACAGTTCCAGGAAAAATAACCATCACGAAATTTGTTATTAATTACGCATACCAAACGAATGCAAACATTCCTGTTTATCTTCAGGATGGCAAATTCTATTTTAGCAATTCTTGCAGAAATAATCCTTCAGACACATTATCATGCGATCGTGACCCTGGCAATAGGGATTTTCTGCCAGGAACTTGCTATTTGCTACCCAATTCAGATTTTCACTGCTTTCTCACTTCCTGTTATGCTCCCTCGTGTGATTCACAACGGTTTTATTTAACTGCGCACTTGGCAAGATTAGCAGGTGGCAGCGGATGCGATACTAACTGGGTGTGGTATTCCAAATATATCCAGGTCCCATATTATCAATTTATGGCTACTGTAATAGGTAATACTGTTCAGCCTGATTCTGTTGCTCCTCTAGTTGTAAGTCCTACCACACAATGTTCGGATATATGTTCGTTAAAAATGATAGTGAATGTTAACTATGGTGTGCCACCTTACCGAATGAGCCATCCCTGGGATACTGCGAAGTACACCGTGGGCGCTTATTCCGTTTCGAAAAATTGTACCTCCATTGGGACAGCAACATTCAACCTTACTATTCCTAATTGCCCCACTTATTGTGGAAATAACGCCACACTTACAGTTCCTCCACCATTAGTAATTGATGCCTGCGGAGATACTGCAAAGGGATGGCCGATAGAAAAGGTTAATATAAATCCTACTCCTAAGATAGCTACTTCGCCTGATACGCTGAATGTATGTAATTATGTTCCTATACAATTCACCTTTACTTCCTGTGTTAGTAGTACCTCTATAACGTGGGCAGGTAACAATGGTTCTTCCGGTACGGGTGATATTAAGGCTACCTTATTTGATACTAGTAAAACCAATCCGTATAAAGTAACATATAAAGTAGTGGGTACGGCAAGCGGATGTGTATCTGATACAGCGCTGGCTACAGTGATTGTAAACCCATATCCCTCGGTTACTTTAAAAGGTAAGGACACCATTTCGGTGGGTAGCAGTACTAATCTTTCGGCAAGCGGTGGAACAACTTATCTTTGGCTTCCTGCAGCAGGTTTAAGTTGTACAACATGTCCTAATCCCACAGCTACTCCTACTGCTACTACCGTATACTACGTAACGGTAACAAATAAAGAGGGTTGTTCATGGGTTGATTCGATACGGGTGGTAGTGCTGGAAAATCAAATTATTGTGCCTAATGTTATTACACCGAATGGAGATGGAATTAATGATTACCTGTTGATAAAAGGACTTCAGTATTACCCTAATTCAAGTATTAACATATATGACCGTTGGGGCAAAGAAGTATACAGCTCATCCAATTATACTAATAATTGGGGCGGCGGAGATCAAAGCGACGGAGTATATTTTTATGTACTTACCTTGAATACAGGCAAGAAGTACCAAGGTTATTTTCAAATTATTAAATAAATATTGCTTACAAGATGAAACACATTTTCCTTTCCCTCTGTTTGTTTTTCCTGAGCACGTTAGCTATGGGCCAAGCCCAGATTTTCTATGAAACATTTGAATCGGGCGGAGGATCGTTTACCCTTAATGGAGTGGGGCCCGGTACGAATACGGGGACCAATGAATGGATAGTAGACACTAATTATTTTGCTGGAGGAATATATCCAAATACAACTAATGAAGATAGTACCTATGGTGGTTCCATAAGTTATGCTCCTTACGGACACTATCTCCATATATATGATGTTCCATCGGGATATTTGAATGACAATTACAACCCTTCCAATGCATCTGATAGGTTTGCCTATACTACAAACGAAATATGTACCATAGGATTGACCAGTGTTACCTTAAACTTTTTTTACCTGTGCCAGGGCTCTGCTACAGCAACTGGACAAGCTTATTTTAGCCGAAATGGAGGCCCGTGGACAACAATTGGCCCAGTATTGAGTAACCGCCATAAATGGCAATATGCAAGTTTAACCAATCCCCAATTAAATGACGGACAAATACGTGTAGGTTTCCGGTGGCAAAACAATACAGGAGTCGGAAAAGATACGTCAGCCTTAGGAATAGATGATGTAATTATGACTGCAAAATATGATAGTATAAATCAGCCTATCAAGGGAAAAATAACAAATATTACCGGTACTGATACGTTTTGCCCGGGTCAGTTTGTAGAATTGCAATATACTTTGTCAGATTCGATGTGCGATGCTACTTGGAACCTTCAAATGTCCGACGGAAACGGAAGTTTTAACAATATACAATCTATTTGGGCGGGAGTTAATGGGCCTGGTTATGGAGTTACCACATTAGGATATTGGTTCATCAATCTGCCATCACCTCTGCTTACAGGTAATTGCTACCGGTTTAGGATGGTTCGCAGTTCTTGGCCATTTATTACTATATACGACAGTATTTGTTTGGTTGTGAGAAATTGTCCTACCTCCATTACTACTATGCAACCGGCTGTTACCTTAGATTCAAATGCCGTTTGTGCCGGAAGTGTAATTGATGTACCGTTTATGTCATCCGGAACATTTGGCAACCTGAATATTTATTATGCTGAACTATCCGATTCGGCCGGAAACTTTAAGACCTATGATACCCTTGGACAATTTATAAGTAACCAAGATTATTCATTTCCTCCGGGTAGTGTGTCGGGAACAATACCAACTAATGTGCCCGATGGATGCCATTATTATGTGAGGGTGGTGTCTGATACACCAAGGACCACTGGCGCTGTATGGGGTCCGTTCTGTATACAGCATTGCGACATATACACCAATGAAGGACAGAGTGTTAAAGCTTGTGTATGGTCTTGCTACAAAGGTCCGAAAGGATATAATGATACAATATCATACAAAACCCATAAATATGACAGCAATGCACATTATGCTATCGGAAATAAGTTTGAAGTACAGTTGTTAAATCAACAATTTTTCACGTTGGTTAATAATGGAGCTTTAGGCATAAAGGTTGATACTGCTTCTTCTAAAATGATACTTCATGTACCGTGCGCCGATAGTTTAACAAATATTTACAATATACCTCCGGGGGCTTATTATATGCGTATAATAGCCACTAAATCTAAAAATATGCCGGACAGTACCTTAGGTTCGCTCGTACATTTAACCATTGGCGAGCCTGCTGATAGTTTGGCCTTGTTTGTGGTTTACCCTAACAGTGTAGGGCCTTATTGCCAAGGTTCGGACATAGATATTCTGGCTACTCCTTACCGCTATATGGTTCAACCTTATAATTCTACTTATACCTGGTGGGAATCGATACCTTCAGGGTTATATCAATTCCCTGCATATCCTTATGGAGAGTTATCATTGTACCTTAATGGTGCCGGAAACTTTCAGATAATATGTCAGGAAACTAATTATGGATGTGTAGGCCCAAAAGAAATGTTATCAGACTCCATAGTTGTTCAGGGGCCTCCTTCCGTTAATATAAAAGGCCCTACAACGATTTGTGTAGGCGATACCGGAACGTACTCCGTTCCATTTACTAACAGGGCTTCCTATACTTGGACAGTAGAGGGTAACGCACACTCGGACACGGCTAATAATGTGATAAAGGTTAAGTTTAATGCAGTTGGAACCGTTACGGTACGATTACATGCATCCGATAGCTGTTTCCCAGACGAAAATGATTCAATAAAAGTGAAAGTTGTAGCACCACCTGTTCCGGTTATAACGATTAGTCCGGCTAATATTTGCAGTGGTGAAACAGTTACACTTACTGCCTCAGGTGGTAATTCGTACCTCTGGAGCAACGGCAAGAAAACATCTTCGATAAAGGTAATTGCGACAACAAGTGACAGTTCATATACAGTAGCTTTGAAAAATACGGGTTGTACTGTTGATACTACTGTTAAACTTAAAGTGTACCCTTTACCTAATGTAAAAGTTTCCTATTGTGTGGGTGATACGGTTATTATGAATGCCTCTGGTGCTCATTCATATAGTTGGTCTCCATCTGCAGGACTTTCAATTAATGATTCTATTGCAAAGGGAATATTCTCTTCTATACAAACCTTTACAGTATATGGTACAACGATCCATGGTTGTAAGGATAGCGATATTGTTTCAGTTAATCCGAATATAAAGACAAATAGCATAAGTACTGCTACTGCCATCTATGCAGGTCAAAGTGTTCAATTATCTGTACAAGGTGGTGAAAAATGGTTCTGGTCTCCATCTGCGGGGCTTAACAACGACAGTATACAAAACCCTATTGCTACTCCGTTAACTAGTACTGTATATACAGTCGTTATAAAGGATTCGAACGGTTGTATTTTGGTAGATACAGTTACCGTAGATGTAAAAGTTACATGCGGTATTTTTGTTCCCAATGTCTTTTCACCAAGCGACCCAAGTAATCATAATACTATGCTGTATGCAAGGAGCGAATGCCTGGTATCGGTTGATTTTGAAATTTTCGACCGTTGGGGAAATAAGGTTTTTGAAACCCTGGATATCAACAAGGGTTGGGATGGTAACTATAAAGGTTCAGCCTTAAATCCGGCCACTTTTGTTTATTACGTTACGGGTAAAACAGCAGATGGTAAAACGCTTTCGCAAAAGGGAAATGTAACGTTGGTCAGATAATACCTACGAAATATAATAAAGCCTTAATAGCCAATAACCACGTAGTTATTGGCTATTTTTATTATTTTTGCAGCAATTATTATAACTTTATAAAAGGCCATGAATTCATCCACTAACCAAATTTTAATTCCAATTGATTTTTCTGACCAGGCTATAATTGCCTTGGATCAATCTTATAATCTTGCCAAATTCTATGAAGCCGAACTCACCTTGCTTTATGTTATAGATGAAGGAAATACGCTTAACCGGATTTTTCAAAAACCAGTTGATGAAGAAGCCCTTAAAAAGCAAATTCAAGAAAAGCTCGATGAATTGAGCGTGGGAGTTTCCAAAAAATATAAGATTAAAGTAAATACATTGATTGCCAGAGGACATGTGTACGATAAAATATTGGAAGTAGCGGGCATGATTAGCGCTAAGATGATCATTATGGGAACGAATGGAACAATAGGGCTAAGGAAAAGATTTATCGGATCAAATGCCCTCAGGGTTGTTAAAGAAGCGGAATGTCCTGTAGTTACTATAAAAGGAAAACATCCGAGAGAGGGATGCAAGAATATAGTTCTCCCGATCGATCTCTCAAAAGAATCGCGTGAAAAGGTAAACAATGCAATAGAGTTAGGTAAACTTTATGGCGCAACTATACGCGTAGTTTCTGTATTGTTCACACACGATGAGTTTGTGGTGAACCGTTTGACCCGTCAAATGGAACAGGTTAAAAGTTTTATTAAAAAAGCTGGCGTAAAATGTACAGCTGAAATGATAAAAGCTACCAAGGGCCGCGAAACGCTTGATAATGCCATTATTGATTATTCGAACAAGGTAGAGGCTGATTTGATTATGATAATGACTCAACAAGAAGGCGAGATAACACCCCTCTTTATAGGTTCTACTGCACAAGGCATTATTAATAATGCGGAAACCCCTGTTATGAGTATTGTGCCTACTATAAAGCGCGAGGTGGAATTCACCCCATATTGATAAATATCCCAATATGGTTTTTTAAATTATCATATGTGGGCGTTTTTTCTTAAATTGCAGTAATATTTAATTGGGGTGATTGGAAAGATGAGATTTTCTGCTCTTTTGTTATCAATAAGTATTTCAATTTCATTCTTGGCCGATGCGCAAAACACTTCACCCGCCTCTGTCACTCCTCAAGCCTCGACCTTTATCCATTGTACCAAGTTTTTTGTTTCCAAACCCATACGGGAATTGCCGGACTATAAGCCTGAAAAGGGTGTAATGAGGCAGGAAGCGGCAGACAAAATAAGGCAGGTAATCAGGCCAAATGTTATCAATTTTCAGCCGGGTAATGATTATACCGATCCGGTAAGACAAACAGGTGTTGGTTCTTCCCTGAGTAGCGGAGCCCCGCTGGTTGATTTTGAAGGAGCGCTTGATTCTATTTGGGATCCTGCCGATCCTAACGGTGCTGTAAGTTCCAATTATTATGTACAGTTACTCAATGTTACTTTTACTGTTTTTGACAAAAAAGGAAACATTGTATTGCCCACGAAGGATTTAGGAGGTTTTTGGTCAGGTGATCCACAAGATGGGGACCCGATTGTTCTCTATGATAAATTTGCAGACCGATGGTTCATTTCAGAGTTCCAGATTTCAAAAACTCCCAATCAGCTTTATGTAGGTGTATCAAAAACAAATGACCCTACAGGTGCCTATTACGTGTGGGAATATGGCATGGCAAGTGTTGACCCAGATTACCCCAAATACTCTATTTGGACTGATGGATACTATATAACCTACCAAGGTCTGAATGTGAATACCAGCCAACCAATTGTACCCCAGCAAATGGCTGTTTTGGAAAGAAACAGGATGCTGAAGGGCGATCCTAATGCAGGTATGATAATTGCTAATCTGCCAAGACCTCCCGATTTTCAGGGAGGTCGTAATAGTTTGTTTACTTCGCCTAAAACCTTAGATTGTGATGCAAGTGCGTTGCCCCCTTATGGTACGCCTAATTATCTCGTTTTTTTTGAGAACAAGGCTTCAGGGGGGTATTCCAATAGTATTGTAATATACCAGGTAGCTACTGATACAACAGCCCATACGGTTGCTATAACACGTGCCGATTCATTAGTGGTACCAACTTTTAATGCCTATTTCAGTGATGGCAGCGAACGTGACATCTCGCAGCCTGCTTATCCAAATGGAGTAGATGCGCTGGATGGAACTTTTAATTTCAGGGTTCCTTACATACGCTTTACAGGATACAATTCAGTGGTGCTAAGTAATACCGTAAATTTAGGTGGTTCGGTAGCAGGTATACGCTGGTATGAATTAAGGCAGGACGACATTACTAAAATTTGGAGCATATACCAGGATGGGACCTATGGGCCCAATGATGGAATAAGCCGCTGGAATGGTGCTATTTGCATGGATCAGGAGGGTGATATTGCCCTTGAATATTCGGTTGCAAGCAACTCGGTTTATCCGGGCATCCGTTATACAGGAAGATTGGTAACAGACGCACCGGGGCAAATGACTATTGCCGAGCAAACTGCTATAAATGGAACTGCCACCATATCTGATGTGAATCATCGCTGGGGCGATTATTCGCAATTAGATATTGATCCGTCTGACGGAGTAACCTTTTGGGGGACCAACCAATACGGTGGGTATTCGAACAACTACACACAACTTACAAGAATATTTTCCTTCGGTTTCGCTCCTGATTTAGGTATAACTTCTTTGCAAAATAAGACGGAAATAAAAGCATATCAAAATGGTAGCGTTCTCCAGGTGAAAGCAAGCGGGTTGCCGGGCAATGATTTATTAGAAGTTGATTTATTCGATATAATGGGAAAGCAATTAACTACACAGCATATAATGCCTGCTGCTAATATGTTTGAAACGCAGATAAATGTATCTGCTTTACCCAAGGGTGTTTATTTTATACGGATTGGAAGAGAGAACTTTCAACGGGTTATCAAGGTTGAAATTAACTAAGAGAGCATTCGCTGAAATAAAAAGCCCCGTGGTAACGAGGCTTTTTCAATAACTATATATAAGAAATTAGTCTATTCTTATTTTTTATCTTCTTTATCTTCAGCAGCCTTCTTTTTCGGAGCCGCTTTCTTTTCTCCTTCAGCTTTTGGCTTCTTCACAGCTGCTTTTTTAGGTTTTGCAGCTTTCACTTCCGTTTCAGCATTTTCAGCTTCAACCGGTGCCGTTTCTTTTTTAGTTTTTGGCTTAGGAACGTATGCTGGTTTCGTATCTTTCTTCTTGCGGGTGTTACCGTAAGAGCCTCTCCATACCTTTCCTTTGCGTGATCTTTTATCTCCTTTTCCCATAGTATTTTTTTATTTAAGGATGCCAAAGGTATGAAAAAACCTTTACATCAATTATATATGCGATCTGTGGTTATATATACCCTGAAATTTTATAGGTAATAAATCCTAGCCACTCATGCAGCAGTACATTCCATCCGTCCAATGCACCGGTGGTTGGAATAAACAGGTGATCGAATATAAATTTTCGTGGTCCTGAAAACCTGTCTACACTATATGGGGTTGTATGTATGCCTACTTTTTCAAAGCAGCGCTCGGCTCGTGGCATGTGCATGGCTGAAGTAATAAGTATGTACCTGCCATTTTTATTTAAACTATCTAACAGAGGCTTGGAGAATAAAGCATTTTCCCGAGTATTTTTTGAATGGGATTCTACAATGATAGATGAATCAGGAATACCGACCTTCAACAAATAATCCTTCAGTATTTGGGCCTCCAACACATTTTTTTCCAATATGCTTCCCGAGCCCCCGCTAATAAATATTTTGCGAATTTTCCCATCTCTATATAAGGTAACCGCCTGCATAAGCCTGTCAACCGCCCTACTAAATTGAGGCCTGACAAGGGTAGGATCGTAAGCTATCATGCCACCAAGCACTATGCCCGCATCATATTTTCCCGGCAGCGCGCTTTCCGAAACTGCAGGAGTTTCATACGGACGCATGAACTCATCAAGAATAAAGCTATTAGAGAAAAAATAAAATACGACAAAGGTGATGATGAGCCGTTTTTGCTTTTTACGTGCATCCTTAGTAAAAAGCGCCCATAGCAGTAAAGCGGCCACCCATACCACAGGGGCAATTATGAATGCAAGCAACTTAGATAGTATGAAAAACATTTTAAATCAGTTTATAGTTTTTGTACTCACCGGGTCTCCATCCTGTTTTCGTTTCAATAATACGGACAATACTTTCCCTCAGCGTCAGGTTCTTTTTCCTGGTATCGAAATCAAATTCCCAGTCTTGTCTCTTAATCCTGTCAATCATTACAGCAGGATGTGTGCCTTCAAACTTTTTTAACGCACATACTATTGAATAATCATATTCTATTGTTTCTTTCAGATTTTTTTCAACTGAATCTTTTTCATGCCACAGTTTGTAAAATGTACTGCGTTTTTTTTGCTGGGTCACCGGATTTTTAACCCATCCATAATGATAGATAGAAGCGCCGGAATGCTTCACGTTTAATTTCCGGCCACCGTTTAATAACTCTTCGTCTGTCGGGTGAAGAGCATTATGTTTTCTAAAACCTTGTGCATCGCGAAAAGAGCGAATATGTTTATCATTCCGAATAATGCGTATTTCCCTCCTGTACCATAAACGTGAATCTTCCAGGAAATCATAAGAGCCATAGAAATGCTTATATTCAAATAGTAATCCATCTACTTTCATATCGTCCTTCCATTGTTGCATAGATTTCTTCAAAACAAGTATATCGTCCTCATGCAACACTTCATCGGCCTGTATATAAAACAACCAATCAGAATCGGCTGAAACAGCATCCATAACTTTATTGGTTTCTTTGGCAAGCAAAAGCCCTCCTTTGCGAATGCTATCATCCCAAGTGCTTTCAATAATTTTGATTTTGGGAGAAGCAATGCTTTTAATTAAATCGAGCGTAGCATCTTCGGAAGTACCGACCGATACAATTACCTCATCACATACAGGCAATATGGAAAGGATGGATTCCACCACAGGAAAGTCATAAGTTATGGCATTCCTGATAATTGTAAAACCCGATACTTTCATTGCTTAGATGCCGGTGTAATTAAAGGGTGTTATTTTTTTTAGCTCTTCCTTCAGGTCATTACTTATTTGCAAGGAGTCAATAAATTCTTCCATACTTTTTTGCGTAATGACATCATGGGTGCGGGTAAGGTTTTTCAATGCTTCATAAGGAGCAGGATAGTTTTCGCGCCGCAAAACAGTTTGTATCGCTTCGGCCACAACGGCCCAGTTATTTTCAAGGTCGCGTCGCAGTGCGCCTTCATTTAAAATGAGTTTTCCGAATCCTTTTAAGAGAGATTTGTATGCTATAACCGAATGTGCAAAAGGGACGCCTATATTACGCAGTACTGTTGAATCTGTCAGGTCGCGTTGCAGGCGGGAGACAGGCAGTTTTGCCGCCAGGTGTTCAAATAGTGCATTAGCTACTCCCAGGTTACCTTCAGCATTTTCAAAATCAATGGGGTTAACTTTATGCGGCATGGCCGAAGAACCTATTTCGCCCGCTTTTATTTTCTGTTTAAAATAATCGAATGATATATATGTCCATATATCCCTGCTAAGATCAATTTGGATAGTATTAATCCGTTTCATTGCATCGCAAAGGGCTGCCAAGCTATCATAATGCTCAATTTGGGTAGTATATTGCTGGCGATAAAGACCCAATTCATCAAGCAGAAATCGGTCGGCAAACTCTTTCCAGTTAATATTGGGATAGGCTACTGCATGTGCATTAAAGTTTCCTGTGGCTCCGCCAAATTTGGCCGATATAGGGATTCTCTTCACTACATCAATTTGCGATTCCAGCCTTTCCACAAAAACCATTATTTCTTTGCCCAGGCGGGTAGGGGAGGCCGCTTGTCCATGAGTGTGGGCAAGCATGGGAATGTTTTTCCAATCCTCTGCCATTTTTTGCAGCATATTTAAAACATCTTCCAGTAAGGGCAGAAGTACATCTGTTTTAAATTCTTTTAACGAAAGTGGAACGGCTGTATTATTTATATCCTGTGAGGTAAGCCCAAAGTGGATAAATTCTTTACTGCTCGTCATCCCAAGGCTGTCCATCTTACCTTTCAGAAAGTACTCAACCGCTTTCACATCATGGTTTGTAATGGCTTCCAGTTCTTTTATATGCGTTGCTTCTTCAGGAGTAAAGTCAATATAGATATTTCTCAGGGTAGCAGCTATGGCCTCTTCATTTACATCTTCCAATTGGGGCAGCGGAATGCGGCATAGTGCCAAAAAGTATTCCACCTCTACCCTTATCCTATAGCGGATTAAGGCATATTCCGAAAAATAATTTGCAAGTGTTTCGGTCGTTTTTCTGTATCGTCCATCAACGGGCGAAATAGCAGTGAGGGCGGTTATCTCAGGTATATTTGTCATGTTTAATAAGCTATGGGCTATCAACCTAACGGCTAATAACTTCTGAAAGATTCGCCTAAATTACAAAAAACAGGCGGAATGGTAAGTGGTAGACTATTTTCCATAGTTTTGCCCGTATCCGAAAAATATAATAACCCAGCCAATGACTGAAAACAAGCCTGCTGCTGCCCGCACACATGCACACCCTATAGTATATATGTTTTTGGTTTTGCCTTTTGGTATTAGCAGTGGGTTTGTTACGGTTACACTTGGATATCTTTTTTCAAAAGCAGGAATTTCGGTAGAGACTATTGCCGGGCTGGCGGCTGCAACTATATTGCCTGGTGTATTGAAGTTTCTATGGGCACCCTTGGTAGATGCTTTTATGACTTTAAAAAAATGGTACATATTATCCTGCATCGTTACTGCTGCCGGATTATTATGTATGGGTATTCTCCCTATTAAAGAATCTAGCATTGTAGCACTAATTATAATTATATACGTAACCAATATAGCTTCATCATTTTTAGGTACCGCTACCAGTGGGCTTGCGGCTCATGATATACCCGAAGAGATGAAAGGCAGGTTAAGCGGCTATTATAATGCCGGTAATTTGGGTGGTTCAGGTATTGGTGGGGGCATAGGCCTATGGTTAGCAGAAAACTTAAGCTATAACTGGATGCCGGCAGCCATTCTTTCCGGGTTGTCTGTACTTTGTTGTTTCGGCTTGTTGTTTGTAAATGAGTATCCCTCTACTTTGCGCCATGCTAAGGTTACCCAAACCATCTCAAACCTTGTTAAGGATATATGGATTACATTGAAAGCTCGAATGGGTATCTTGGCTATGATTTTGTGCTTTCTTCCTTTAGGTACTGGGGCAGCTTCAGGGGTATGGGCAGCTATAGCCGGAGGTTGGAATGCCGGGGCGCATACGGTAGAGTTTGTTACCGGTGTTATAAGCGGGCTTATTACGGCTGTCGGTTGTTTATTAGGTGGATGGATATGCGACCGTAATGACCGAAAAATGTCATACGTAGTATTTGGGTTGATGCTCGCCCTTTGTGCCGTGGGGATGGCATATTCTCCTCACACCGAATGGATGTACATTATATGGACTACTCTATATGCTTTTGTAACAGGCTTATGTTATGCAGGCTTCAGTGCTTTTGTTTTTGAGGCCATTGGTAAAGGGGCAGCCGGAACCAAATATACCGTATTTGCTTCTCTCGCCAATGCACCTATTTATGTGATGACCATTATTGACGGCTGGGCATACACACATTATTCAAAAATAGGCAAAGGCCCTGAAGGGATGCTGGATATTGAAGCTGCCTGCGGAATAGTAGGTATTGCGTTATTTTTAGTTTTTTCGAGACTTTTGAAGAAGAAAAAAACAAGTATAGTGTCTAATTAACACAATTCTATTGACTTAAAAGCCAACAGAATTGGACTGGTTATACTTTGCCCAGCTTATGGTAGTGTAACTTTTATGACTGATTCAGGTATAAACACTTCGGAAACCGCCTAATAGTAAAATGATTAAAAAAAGTGTTAAACTTGCCAAACGATAGCCGCAGTTTCAAATAAGTTATTACATTTGCAAATCAAACACATATATACCATAGAAGATGCATACAAAAAATACTAGTGTTTATAAATGTTTAATAGTAGGCGCAATAGCCTTTATGACAGGAAGTTATGCAAAGGCACAGGACGTTCACTTTTCACAGCTTTTTCAAAATCCGCTTACCTTAAACCCAGCCCTCGGTGGCACCTTCAACGGTACCGTTTATGCCGGAATAAACTACCGGAACCAATGGAGTAGTGTAGCTCAAAACGGAAATGGCTTCACCACCACAGCTTTTACCTTTCAATTGCAAAACATGTTAAAAAACTGGGGAAATGGATATGTTTCTCCGGGTTTATCCATATTTGAAGATCAATCAGGCGATGCGCATCTAACCCAATTAGAAATTGCCTTTAACCTGGCCAGTGGCATATATTTGAACGATAATAATTGTATTTCTGCCGGTTTACAAGGCGGATGGGATCAAAATAGCATTCAGTTAGCCGGCTTGGAATGGGATGACCAATATGTTAATGGTTCATACAATTCCAATGCCCCTAGCTACGAAAACTATTTTGGAAGCTCTTTATCGTATGCCGATTTTTCTGCAGGTGTAGCTTATCATTATGGCAAAGGAGAAACCAATATGTCATCGAATGATGCATTGAAGTTTAGCGCGGGTGCCGCGGTTTATCACGTAAATCAACCTACTGTTTCGTTTTATAATTATCCTACCAGCATTGCTGCAGGAACCCAATTATATATGCGTTATACATTCTATGCAAATATGGAAATAGGAGTGCCTAATACCGATTTGCAAATAATGCCAGCCGTTATTTATATGCAACAAGGTTCTGCCTGGGAAGTTGATGCCGGTACAAAACTCCGTTACGTAGTTAATCCTGAAAGTAAGTATACCGGGAACCATAAAGGAAGTGCTATTGATTTAGGCTTTTATTATCGCGTAAATGATGCCGCCATTGTAATGCTTGGTTATGAATGGGGCAATTTTGCTTTAGCAGCCAGCTACGACTTTAATACTTCTGCACTTACTACAGCATCACATGGACAGGGTGGTTTTGAAATATCGCTCCGTTATGTAAATCTGGATGCAATTCTTAAGGCTGCCGGCACAGGCCCTGCCAGCCGTTCAACATTCCAGGATTAAGAACGAGATAAATTTGCTATTGAAAAGGAGCTTTTTAGCTCCTTTTTTATTTATTCTTTTGTAGTACCCTGAGTTGTATGAAATTATGGTAATACATTTTTTTATGCAATTCTGTATAAGCCGAAAAATTAGAATCTATCACAGGTAATTGACTTGCCTCAATATGGCTGACTACCTTAAAAAAAGCGTACATAAATTTAACCAGTATTTTTTGTTGGAATAAGCTTTGCGCCGACAGGTAAAAATCAATATAGAGCCACAGTCCTTCGGGTTTAAGGCTTTTATCCAATTTCTCTAAAACAGCCTCGAAAGTAGTTTGTGAAAAGCAATCAAGAAAGAATGGGGTTAGCACTATATTGTAATAGTCGCGCTTGAGAGAAGCATCTTCCAATGGCGCATTTATAAATTCAACCGTGTTTGATTGATACTTTCTTTTTTTAGAAAGCTCTATCATTTTTGACGATTTATCTATATATGTTATTTCCAACCCCGATGGAAAAACTTTGGCTATTTCTTCCAATATCCAACCCGTGCCACCGCCTGCAATTAAAATACGGGAACCAGCGGAAATATACTGTAGAGATTCTATTTGCACACTTTTCAACCGCTGTCCGAAAACCAATCGGGAAAGCCTGTCGTAAACAGGTGCGAGTGTATCAAAGTTATTTTTCTGTTCGAATGCTTTTATAGGGCAAATTTATTTTTCAGCCGCATGCTTGATAAGCAATTCTATAAGTTCGTTTTGCTTATTAATAATGTGGCTTTTAATATCGTAGTCGGCCTCAGAAGATGAGGTTAAATGGTTTTTCGATTGTAGTTCGAGCCTTAATTGCTTTAGCTCTTCTTCCAGTAGCTTGATTTGAGATGATAAAGAGGATGTTGTCATGATAAATAAATTTTATAATCTGCGATATGGTAATTCAAATGTAGCATATTTATAGAAAAATAAAGATGGGTTACGCTACTCGGCTATATACTTCTCCAATCTGCTGAAGGGTATCCAATATTTCATTATAGCTGTCAGTGGTAACCAGTTTCATGCGGTAATCTTTAAAGTTATCCATGCCTTTAAAATAGCTGGTATAATGCCTGCGCATTTCCAGTATGCCTAATTTCTCACCTTTCCATTCAATTGATTTAAGGAAATGAGTTTTGCAAACATCAATTCTTTCTTCAAGAGTAGGAGGGGCTAATAGTTCCCCGGTTTTCAGGTAGTGCTTTATTTCTCGGAATATCCATGGATATCCGATAGCGGCGCGACCCAGCATTACTCCATCTACATCATAGCGTTGTTTCATTTGCAGGGCTATTTCAGGTGATGTTACATCGCCATTGCCAAATATAGGAATGCGGATACGCGGATTATTTTTCACTTCACCTATAAGCGCCCAGTCTGCCGGGCCTTTATAGAGTTGCTTACGTGTACGTCCATGTATGGTTAAGGCTTTAATGCCTATATCCTGCAAACGTTCAGCCACTTCGGTTATATTTTTTGTGGTATCGTCCCAGCCAAGCCTTGTTTTTACAGTTACGGGTAAAGAAACGGCTTTTACAATTTCCGAAGTCATTTGAACCATTTTCGGAATATCTTGTAATAAGGCGGCACCTGCTCCACGACAAGCCACTTTTTTCACCGGGCAGCCATAGTTTATATCAATCAAATCAGGATTTACTTTTTCTGCAATAAGGGCGGCTTCGCGCATCGATTCTATGTCGCTGCCAAAGAGTTGTACGCCCACCGGGCGTTCGTTTTCAAAAATATCAAGCTTTTTGCGGCTTTTAACGGCATCCCGTATCAATCCTTCCGAAGAAATGAATTCGGTATATAACATATCAGCTCCCTGCTGTTTACACACATGGCGGAAAGGCGGGTCGCTTACATCCTCCATAGGAGCGAGCAACAAGGGGAAATCAGGTAATTCGAGTGGGCCAATCTTAACCATTGTACAAATGCGTATTTTTGTCAAATTGATTTGCGAAGATACATCAAACTAACTAATTATTTTTAAATACAAAACTCCCGCCCCCTTTGAGGAAGGCAATTCGCTTGCACAAGTATTGCTTTTAATTGGACTGACATTTATAGGTCTTTGCTTTTTAACTGTGGTTCTTACACTATTGCAAAGCATGGGCATTGTGAACCTTGCTACGTTTTCTAATACAGCCAGTTATGCTGATAAAAATGTAATAAGTAATATGCGAAATGTGGAGGTATTACAAGATTTGCTAGTGTTTGTTATCCCAACCATAATATTTTCCTTTCTTGTTTCGCGAAACAGGCTACAATACCTTCAAATGAATAAAATGGGGAACCTCCGATTGCTGCTTTTAGGAGCAGTAACCATGCTTGCTTCTATACCCCTTATTAATTTTCTCGGAGAGTTGAACCAGATGATTCCCCTTCCTGATTTTTTGCAGCATCTCGAGCAGGAAGGTGATGCACTTGAGGCTGCTTTTGAGCAGCAGCATACCATACACGATTTGTTATCTAACTTATTTGTAATGGCTCTTTTTGCAGGTTTTTCGGAAGAATTATTTTTCCGGGCAGGCTTGCAAAAAATATTGATTAAAATGGCCAAAAATATTCACATTGGGATATGGCTTACTGCTGCAATTTTCAGCGCTATTCATCTGCAGTTTTCAGGCTTTATTCCGCGTATGTTGTTGGGTGTTTTCTTGGGATACTTGTACGTGTGGTCAGGTTCTTTGTGGGTAAGCGTTTTTGCCCATTTTATGTTTAACGGAAGCCAGATTTTGGCTGCCTACTTGCAAACTGATAAAAGTAATGCCTCAACAGGCGTGTTTTCTGAAACCCCTGGGTATGCCTTTATAATTGTAAGTACATTGCTTGTTACTGCGCTGCTGATGCGTGCCTATAAGGTTTCACAGAAGAAGGATGATGAAGTTATTGTTACTTCTGAATAACTACTTTGCCTTCTCCGATAAGGCTCCCTTCTTCATTTAAAACCCTGTACAGGTAGATTCCCTCGGGCTGGGAGGACAAGTTAATAGTAAATGTTGAGTTTTGAATATTAGCTTGGGAATATATCTCTTTGCCAAGAATATTATAAATCTCTACTGACTTAGCACTTACGATTGATGACTGAATTGTGAATAGACCATTGTTGGGGTTAGGATACACCTCAACAATTGCATTATTTTGTTGTATATTGCCTATGCCTTCGTTAATTTGCCCACAGGGCTTCCAGCTCGCAACAAATAAAGGTTCAGGATGCATAAAATTGTTCAGAGTATCTGGTCCAAAGTATCCAATTCGAAATAAATCTCCAGCGACATAAACATATTTTCCTGACGGACTAACACATACACCATCGCCATCATCTTCTAAACCCTCACTAAATAAGGCTCCACAAGTTACATTTCCAGATGAATCAAACTGAAATATGGCATTATTTCCCAACCGCTGAGATGATACTGAGTCATGGCCAAATTTTAAGCTGAATGGGGAACGATAGCCGAAAGCCCGCAAAATAAAGTATATATTTTTTAGACTATCAGCAGCGACAGAGTTACCTTGCCATTGATTACTATCTAAGGGCACTCCCTCAAGAGCCCAGTCTACCTTACCTACAGAATTAAATTTGGCAATAAAAGGAGTTCCTGACGCTACAGGCCCGAAAGTTGAATGCCCCAGAGCAAGTGTCCCACTCCAAAAAGCCCCTCCAACATAGGAATTACCCTTACGATCAACTGAAACAGATGTTCCGGTGCTACTACCAGTTCCTTTGGGTGTTTGTGCGACACTTACCCAAAGAACATTTCCGTTAGGCGCATATTTTGCGATAAATAAATTAAACGATGGAGGACGAGGTAATGTATCATTTCCCAAAATGGGGGTTCCATCGTAGTCACCTGTTACATATGCATTTCCTAATTTATCAACTGCAATAGAGGTTGGTTGCACCTCGTCTACACTATTAATTACACGGTTTTCCTTAGCCCAAAGAACATTCCCATTTGCATCGTACTTTACCAAAAAACTCGGTATGGCGCCATATTGCCCCTTGAGTGTATCGTGGTCAAAGACCGCTGTATCCGAAAAAGTACCTGTGGCGAATACATTTCCTGTTTTATCACAGGCAATAGATTTTAGGGTTAAAGAAAATCCAATCGGCTTTGCTGCTTTAGCCCACTGAAAGACACCGTTAGAATTAATTTTAGCAATGTAAATATCAGTGCTTGCCGGTGATTTTAAGGAGTCTTTACCCATGAGCACTTTGCCTAAAAAGGTGCCCCCTAGATAGGCGTAGCCCGGATAAATGGCTAAAGAGAATGCATACGGGTATGAATTTGAACTAGAGTCTATGATTGATCTCCAAAGAAAATTACCTTTACTATCAAATTTATCTATGCTAATGCTTCCATCGTTTACGTAACAATTTCCCATATCATCAGAAGCGCAAATATGGTCAGTTTGCGGGTCTCCATTTTCACTATAATTTATCCAATTCCATGATTGTGCAAAAGAATTCAGAGATATCAGGAAAATGGATAGAATTAGTAAAAATATCTTTTTCATGGTATTTACTTTCTAACAAATATATAAATAATAAATATTGTGATAAATTATTTTATCTTAATCTCTTCTCCGCGCTTATTGAGCATTTTATACTCCAGAAATTGCAATGAGGTTAGTTCTTCTATTTTAAGCCCGTTTTTATATTTCTTTTTCCACTGGCTTTTTATAGACGAGAATATGCCTTTATTGATATAAGCATAAATAAAAGGATGAACTTGCAGGGTTACGCCCTTCTCATTCTGGCCTTGTATAATGAAACGCAAGGTATTCTCAATTTTATCTACAATCAGGAAGGTAGGCTCTACCTCACCTGTTCCACCGCAGGTAGGGCATTTTTCAAGTATATCGATAATGGTTTGCGGACGCACCCTTTCGCGGGTTATTTGCACCAGCCCAAATTTGCTTGGTGGTAATATATGGTGCTTTGCCTTGTCAGGCTTCATAAGCTCTTTAAAGCGTTTATATAGCTTGGCCCTGTTTTCGGCATTGTACATATCAATAAAGTCAACCACAATAATTCCGCCTATATCCCGAAGCCTTAATTGACGGGCGATTTCTTCAGCAGCTTCCATGTTTACGTCGAGCGCGTTGGTCTCCTGATCGTTTTTTGATTTGATGCGTGTTCCGCTATTTACATCAATCACGTGCAGCGCTTCCGTATGTTCAATAATAAGGTAAGCTCCGCTGGGAAGCCCTACTGTACGGCCAAAAGTTGACTTTATTTGCCTGTCAACGCCATAATGGTCAAAAATGGGAGCTGAGCCTTTATAAAGTTTTACAATACTTTCCTTTTCCGGCGCTATAGTGTGCACATATTCTTTTACTTCTTCATAAAGTACTTCATCATCCACTGCAATATTGCTGAATGAGGCATTAACCATGTCGCGGATAGCAACGGAAGTGCGCCCCATTTCACCCAATACTTTTTTAGGTGCGTGTGCGCCTTTCAGGTTAGCAAAGCATTCATCCCATTTTTTCACAAGCGAATCCAGGTCTGCGCTTATTTCTTCTACACTTTTTTCTTCTGCTACCGTCCGCACAATAACACCAAAACCTTTGGGTTTTATCTTCTCCAATAATTTCCTTAGCCTGTCCCTTTCTTCCGGGGTCCTTATTTTTTGCGAAACAGCAATTTTATCGGCAAATGGAATGAGTACAATAAACCTGCCAGGCAAGGTAATTTGTGAAGTAATGCGGGGCCCTTTGGTTGAAATAGGTTCTTTGGCAATTTGTACCAATACATGGTTGCCTTGTTGAATCTGCTCCTGTATCTTCCCATTTTTAGGAATATCGTGGAGCATTTTAAAATACATTAATGAAGATACTTTTGATTTGCCCGAAATAGCTCCTTGCGTATAGTTATTTAAGGATGAAAACTGGGGACCTAAATCGTAATAGTGAAGAAAGGCATCTTTCTCATATCCAACATTAATGAAAGCGGCATTGAGGCTGCCTGCTATTTTACTTACCTTACCAAGATAAATATCGCCTACTGAAAATTGTGAATCGTTTCGTTCCCGGATAAGTTCCACCAGTTTTTTGTCTGATATAAGGGCGGTAACTACTTCCGTTGGAGTAGAATTGATTATAAGCTCGTTGCTCATAAATTAAGTTTATTAAAATTGTATTATTTTTATGGCTAATAAATGGTTGCTCATTCCGCTTGTATACGGGAATGGCTAATAACGGACTATAAGGGTCCATATCATTTGAAGGATTCAATAATAGCCAGTTTATGAATCCCAATAAGGTTTTGGTTATTAATGAAAATAACCAAAGAATATTTTTTTTGCCCGAAAGCATTAGTATGTATATGTGAAAAATAAATATAAGAGAAGAACTATAAGATATAAGTGGATTACCTATACCTTATAGTTCATATCCAATGGTTTATAAAAAACCTACCTCAATCTCTTTTTATGCCTGTTTTTACGTAAGCGTTTCTTTCTTTTGTGGGTTGCCATTTTATGGCGTTTTCTTTTCTTTCCGCAAGGCATGATAAGTTGAAATTTATAAGTTTATAATTGATTATTATTTAGTTGTATCGTTTTCTAATCGTTGTATGTAGTTATCGACCTCTGCTTTTATTGCAGAATCGGGCGCGAAGGTACGGTATTTTTTTAGATTAGCTACTGCTTCTTTTTTATTTCCTGCTCCTTCATATGATTGTGCGAGGTATACATAGCTCTCTTTAAAGGATGGATCAATAGCTAAAACCCTGTTAAAGCGATATATAGCCTTTTGAAACTGTCCTGAACGCATGGAAAATTTACCCAAGGCGAGTTGGGCATTACGATTATTGGAATCTTTTCTCAGAACGCTTTCAATGGTCATAATACCTTGCATCGGGCTGTTGCCTTCAACTAAGCATTCTCCCAAACCAACCTGTGCATCAGCATAATTAGAATCAATTTTTAGGCAATTATGAAAACATTGCTGCGCCTGCTCCAGAAGCGCTTCTTTTAGGTCTTGTTTTCCTAGTGAAGAGTAGTCATAAAACTCCTGACCAGCACGGGTCCATAAACCGGGTGAATTTTCAATACCAGCAATCTTTTCCGTGTAATACGCAGAAATAACAGGTTGTCCAATACTATCAAAAACCTTTACGAGTTTGGCAAGTACATGAATATGGGTACTATCAGAACTACCGGATAATGCTGCCTTTAAATTAGCTATTATCTGTTTTTCATTAGGGGGCAACGAATCTTCAGACGCAGTAATTACTTCATCAAAATTAACTTCCTGCTTACCTGCATGAGCAGATTCCGCCATTGGAGGGCCGGAAGAAGGAGCTTTACGATTAATAAAGAAAAGTAAGCCGAAAAAAAGAATAGCCCCGGCAATAGCTATCCATTGCCGGGAGCTGAACTTAGACATTTAACAAAATTACTTTACAGTTTTTTTTACCTTTTCAGAGAACTTCTTTGAAGGTCTGAAGGCTGGAACAAAGTGAGCCGGTAAGTTAATAGCTGTGTTTTTGGAAATGTTTCGTGCAACTTTTGCTGCCCGTTTTTTTACAATAAAATTTCCAAATCCCCTGAAAGAAACCGTTTCTTTACGTAAGATATGGTCTTTGATGGAATTCATAAAAGCTTCAATGGTGTTTTCAACCATAGCCCTTTCGATACCGGTTTTTTCTGATATCTCTTTTACAATCTCTGCTTTTGTCATGACATTTTGAGTTAAGATTGACGCAAAATTAAAAAAAAATGTAGTTAACAAGAGAAATATTTTCGTCCCTATTTTTTTATATACTCAAGAAAAGCAAACGGATAAGGGTTTTTTTCATCTGGTTGTTGCTGCCGATTGCTCACCTCTTTCCATTCAGTTTCATGAATAAGGGGGAAGTACGCATCTCCCTGAAAATCATGATATATGCGGGTGAGGTATATCTTATCGGCAATAGCTATAGATTGGCGATATATTTCAGCCCCTCCAATGATGAATACTTCTTCTTTTTCGCTATTAACCAATAACAGGGCTCCGTCGAGTGAATGTACTACTTCGCATCCCGTCAACGTAAGTTTCGTATCCCGGGTTATAATAATGTTTCTGCGGTTTTTTAATGGCTTCCCAAAAGATTCGTAGGTTTTACGACCCATTATCACCGGGTGACCCATAGTCAGGTTCATAAAAAACTTCATATCGGCAGGCATCTTCCAGGGAAGAGTATTGTTAGTCCCTATAACATTATTATTTCCGGCTGCGGCTACAAGTGATATTTTCATTATACAGCAATTGGAGCTTTAATTGTTGGGTGCGGATCGTAACCCTCCAGCGTAAAGTCGGAATATTCAAAGCCAAAAATATCTTTTACGACAGGGTTTATTTTCATTATCGGGAGTTTGCGCGTATCTCTTGTAAGTTGAAGTTTTGCCTGTTCTATATGATTCAAATACAGATGTGCATCACCAAAAGTATGGATAAACTCTCCGGGTCTCAAATCGCATACTTGTGCAATCATTAATGTTAATAGGGCGTATGAGGCAACATTAAAAGGAACCCCCAAAAAAACATCGGCACTGCGTTGGTATAGCTGGCACGATAATTTACCTTCGCTTACATAAAACTGGAAAAGTACGTGGCAAGGCGGCAGTTTCATCTTATCTACTTCGCCCACATTCCAGGCATTCACAATTAACCTCCTCGAATCAGGGTTCTTCTTTATCTGGCTAATAAGGTTTGCTATCTGGTCAATATGCCTGCCGTCGGCTGTAGGCCAGCTTCTCCACTGGTATCCGTACACCGGGCCAAGATTTCCTTCGGCATCAGCCCATTCATCCCATATGGTAACTCCATTGTCTTTAAGGTATTTTATATTCGTATCTCCCTTTAAAAACCATAGTAGTTCATAAATAATAGAACGTAGGTGAAGCTTTTTTGTAGTTAGTACCGGGAATCCGTCTGCGAGGTTAAAGCGCATCTGGTAGCCAAATACACTTAAGGTTCCGGTACCGGTGCGGTCTTGCTTTTTTGTCCCTTTTTCAAGGATGTGCTCCAATAAATCTAAATATTGTTTCAATGGGTGTTCAGGATTATCAGATTCCAAAATTATAAAAGATAGAGGCAACTTCCGTATGAACTTTTCAGAAATTATTCACTATTTCGACTTAGAAGGTCAGGATAAAGAATTTTGATATTTTTGATTCATCTAAGTATGAAGACAATAACGACATCTGCTGAAACATTCGTTGGCCTTCCATCCCGGAAGGGAAAGATTTTGTTTTACGGAATATTTGTCGTAATCAACCTATTTTTATCCTGCTATTATGTAGATGTATGGGTTACGCCCAACACCGCCTCAAGAGCTATTCCTGTATTGACTTTATATGAGAACCAAACAATAGTTATAGATAAATATGTACATTATGCAGTAGATGCAAGCCGCATAAACAATCATTATTATTCCAATAAAGCACCTCTTTCCACATTTATAGTATATCCATTCTATGCAACGTATAAAGGCATGGGCTTGCATGAATTAAAAGATTCTACCTTAAAAAAATACCCCATTTATATACTTGAAAATATTAATTCGAATGTTGACGCAAGATCCCAGTTGTTGCCAAAATCAGCTACAGTTCTTATAATTGGTGATGTTTTATGCGGGGCGATTCCATTTGTCTTGATGCTTTTATTGTCGCTGTTTGCCCTGGAACGAATAACATCCGGGGCTTCGCCGGTAATTATTGTGATGCTTACTTTTTACGGGACTTTTCTTTTTTCATATGCGGGCACATATACAGGCCATATTTTGGCCGCTTTTCTTGCACTAACGGCATATATCCTTGTTAAAAGAAAGGAATACCTTTTTTCTGGCGTTATGCTGGGTCTGGCTGTGGCTACAGAATATCCGCTTGGAATTTTAATTCCACTATGGATAATAGTAATCTTCGCAAACGAAAAGAAAATCTCAAAATCCCTTCTTTTTATAGCAGGTATAATGCCGGGGTTATTGATAGTTCTTTTTTATAACTATCATTTGACAGGCTCATTTTTTCAGACTGCATATAGTTATGAAGTGAATCAACATAAACAAAACGCCCACGATATTGGCTTGTATTTTCCGAAAATTTCAGTCTTGTTAAAACTTATTTTCTCTACATATAGAGGTATTTTGTACTATACCCCGGTACTTTTGTTCGTACTTTGGTATGCTTTAAAATACGGATATCAAAACATCGCTAAGAACACAGGCGATAAAATGGAATATGTAAAAGCATGGCTTAAAAATTATTGGCTGATAACCACTGTGCTCTACCTGCTTTTCTATTCCGCCTATTATGAGTGGGATGGAGGCTGGTCATTTGGCCCGCGTTACTTAATTCCAATTGTAGTGATTTTATTATACGAAGGGGTTATATTCCTTTCTGCCAAGTCATTCTCCATGAATATTTTCTACGTAGTGGCCGCGGTGGGAATAGTAGTTACATGGATGGATAAATCCACTAAAATATTTCAAATACCCAGTAACGAGGCCACTTTCGGTAATCCTGTTTTTAGTATTATTATTCCAGATTTTTTCAAACACAAATTCAACACCAATACACTTCCTGTGTTTTTATTTAACAGCAACCCGGTAATGGCAGTTTATGCCTGGCCTCTTTTATTTATAGCAGGATTTATAGCATTGGTAATAGGCTATTCCAAATTATACTCGAATACGAAAATCAATACCAGGTTATATCTTTCGGTAGTACCGGTTTTTATTCTTTTTCTGGTAATTATAATAGCGCAAGGAGCATTAGGAAATAATAATTTAAGGTTGGATAACAGCGGAATATTTGGGGCTTGGAAATATTATGATTTGGCAGGTAAATACCGTAATGCAGCTCAAAACACACAAGAGCCCAACCAAAAACGCCGGCTTTATTCAGATGCTGCAAATGCTTATAGAAAAGTAATTCAATATTTCCCCAACGACCCCGATTGCAACTTTTATATGGGAACCTGTTATTTTTATGAAGGCTATCCTGATAGCGCCATAGTGTTTTATAAGAAGGCGCTCATATTAAAACCCCAATTTCCTGAGGCATCCAGGGACTTGGGTTTGATTTATGCGAATAAGACTCTTTTAGATTCCGCATTGCATTATTTTATAATGTCTTACCAAACGGATTCTAACATCTCAGCTTTAATTGATATGGGCGCAGCTTACCAACAGCAAGGCTCTTATGCCGTGGCGTTGCATTGCGATAGCCTCGCATTGAAGCGGGATAGCCGTAATGAAATGGCCATTCGAAATATGTCCAGTATTATAAGTGTAATGAAGAAAAAACAACAGCACTAAGAGGTTTCAATTTTATTTCGCACCAATTTCTATCTGTTCGGAACAAAAGGCATACTCTTCCTCACGTGAGTTTGAAAATACTACCACCGTTTTATCTTTCGCGTAAGTATTTATCATTGCCTTGTACCACTCTATAGCTTTATTATCAAGTGCTGTAATAGGTTCATCAAGCAGCAAGAGAGGAGCATCGGTTAGTATGGCTAATGCCAATTTTACCCGCTGTTTCATGCCTGAGGAGAAAGCTCTATATAGCTTTTCCCCGGTATGTTCAAGCCCGATAATTTTCATGGCATCTTTTACTGTAATATTATTAACAAGTTTTTTGAATTGAGTATGAAAAACCAGTAGTTCTTCTAAGCTATACTCCTCCGGAATATCAAGCCAGGGAGCTGCTACTGACACATAACGGAATACTTCCTCTGCTTTGATTTTTTTTTGATTCAGAAAATATTCTATCGTACCTTCTGAAAGGGTAGAGCCTCCTGAAACAATTTTCAACAAGGTTGATTTTCCTGAGCCGTTTGGCCCCAGTATTACATATTTTTTGCCTTCTGAAAACTCAATTGAAAAACGGCGAAAAATCCAATGTGGTCCGTATTTTTTACCTGCATTTATAAGTTGGATATTCATAGTATAGCGCTAAAACGCCGTTGAGCAAAGGTATAGGATTTATTTCGATATTAATTTTATATTTCCAACGGTTCAACTATTGCATTCGTTTCTTATTTTTGAAAATGTTTTAAGCACATTAATATCCCTTTATGAAACAAATCTATCTGGTAGCCTTTCTTTTTTTATGGATAACTGTAAACGGACAGCGTGGGAAAAATGCTTCGCTAACTGTATCTTCGACCATTGAAGTAAATGAGTATACAACGCTTACAGCCAACGCAGCAGTGGGTAATACTTCCATAACAGTAGCCAATAGTGCATTAAATACAAATAACCGTTTTAAGAAAAGCCTGGCACCAGGCGATTTGGTGATGATTATTCAGATGCAAGGAGCAACTATTAATGGTGCGCCTGATAAAAATAATAATCAAATTGCTAATCCAAATGATAGCACTTGGGGCAGCATATTAAATTATAATAATTGCGGAAATAATGAAATAAGGGAAGTGTTATCTGTGCCCAATAGCACCACCATAAATCTTACCTGTTCTTTGGTAAACAACTATACAGCGGCAGGTAAGGTACAAATAGTAAGGGTTCCCCGCTATAGCCAGTTGACAATAAATAATGGAGGTGAAATTACATGTGATGCATGGGACAGTATGTCAGGTGGCATTATAGCGATAGAAGTTTTAGGCAATACAATAATAAATGCCGGAGGCCAGATAAATGCCTATGCAAGCGGTTTCAGGGGAGGAGCTTTAATAAATAGCAATGCTATTCAATACAATATATCATACGTAGCATCCAATCAACCAAACGGAAATGGAGCATCAAAAGGAGAGGGCATAGCGGGCAACGGACCGGATTATAATCAATATGGCGGTAGTGTTTGCATGGGCGCTCCTGCTAATGGCGGTGGCGGCGGCGATTCATGGAATGGAGGAGGTGGCGGCGGTGCTAATGGAGGGAATGTTTCCGGGTGGATAAATGGGTTTGGTATTCCCGATACAAGTCAACCGGGATACATTAGCGCATGGAAACAAGAGTATACTTGGATGCCCTACTTTGTTGGTGCGGGGGGAGGACGAGGAGGTTATACCTGGAGCGGTTCAGGGTTAGACCCTTTAACGTCAGGGCCTGGTAATCCAGGATGGGCTGGCGATGAAAGAAGGGCAGTAGGAGGACGAGGAGGGAGGCCACTGGATTATTCCACAGGACGTTTATTTTTGGGTGGCGGCGGTGGCGCAGGAAGTGAAGATAATAACCATGCCGGAAATGGCGGGAATGGTGGCGGAATGATATATCTAATGAGTTATAGTACAGTTTCCGGTAGCGGAATGATTGTATCCAACGGGCATAATGGAATTTCAGATACGTTAGTTCCGGGTGATGGCCCCGGTGGTGCCGGTGCAGGAGGAACGATAGTTGTAAATTCCGTCAAAAACATTTCAGGTATAACCATACAAGCCAATGGTGGTAATGGAGGTAATCAATCAAATACTGCTCCCGAAGGGGAAGGCCCCGGCGGCGGCGGCGGTGGTGGGTATATAGCAACATCAAATAGTGTTACTGAAATAGTTAAAGGTGGTATTAATGGAGGCACTACTACATTTCCAACTTTCCCCGCAAATGGTGCAACTAAAGGCGCACCAGGTGATACGGCTCACGTAACAAATTTTATAATACTAACTAAAAATGATACAATATGCAGCAGTGATAGCGCTAAACTTACAGCCACTTTATTAGGCACGGTTCCGCCGGGTATAATTATAGGCTGGTACGATTCTATTACCGGGGGATCATTACTTGCTTCCGGTGCAACATTTATTACTCCGCTACTTACTAAAACTACGGTTTTTTATGTTTCAACCTGCCCCGGAACGTATCGGCAGCCGGATACTGTATTTGTGAAAGGCTTTAGCCCGGGTATTTCTTCAAATGATACTGTTTGCAAAGGCGATAGTGCCATACTAACTGCCATTGGAGGCGGAAGCTATTTGTGGAATACCAACCAGACAACAAGCACCATAAGAGTTCTGCCATCTATTACTACTACGTACGATGTTGCTATTTCAGGAGCATGTGGTACAGCAAATAAATCAGTTACTGTATTTGTGTCTGTTCCTGTAAAACCGATAATTACCGGAGCCCTATCAAGATGCCCCGGTTCTATAGATACCCTTATTGCCAGCGGAGATAATTCATACTTATGGAATAATGGGACTCTTGGAAACAAGTATATTACAGGAGGGATTTATGCTGATTCGACTATAACAGTGATTGGATTTACTTCTCACGGTTGCCCCGATACAAGTTCTTTTAAAATCACTTTACATCCTGCTCCGAATGTGGCAATCAGCGACACCAATAGTTGTTTCAGGAGCCCGGTTACCATTCATGCTATTGCAAGTGGTAAAGGCCCTTTTACCTATTTATGGGAACCCGGAGGCGCAACAGATAGTAATATTGTAGTTCCTGATACAGGAGAAACTATTACGGTGACTGTTTCCAATGGTTGTATTACTACCCAGTCAATTAAGTTATCTCCGGTTATTCCACTCCTGAATGCCTGTTGTGATAAAGTTATTCTGTTGGGCGATGATACTATCATAACAGCTCATGGGCTGGGTTCCACTAAAATAAGATCATATTCCTGGTCTCCTAAAGTAACATGCCTTAATCCATTATGCGATTCTGTTGAGGTATCTCCACCCGTTACTACCACTTACACTGTTGTAGGAACAGATAGTTTGGGCTGCCAGACAGAAAGAGTAGTTACAATATTGGTTGAAGATGTTTGCTTCGATTTAATAGTTCCTAATGTATTTACTCCAACAGAAGCAAGCATATTAGGTTTGAATAATGAGTTTTATATTAAAACACAAAACGTAGATTCCTGGTCTATCGTTATTTATGACCGGTGGGGAGTAGAAATGTTCAAAAGTACAAACCCGACCCAATATTGGAACGGTAATACGGAAAGCGGAGGACAGGCTCCTGCGGGAGTGTATTATTACATTATAAAGGGTACCTGCTCGAACAATACCTATCAAAAAGATGGTTTTGTGCAGCTAATAAGATAAGAGTGGTTCAGGTAGATTGAGAATATATTATTTTCCCACCTCGCCCGCTTCTTTCAGGCTGCTTATAGGGCCTTTCATAATTCCGTCGGGCGAACTATTGATAAAATCAATGATATGACGTTTTTCAGGCGATTCGGGTACTTCGTGCTCAATTACCCTGAGTGCCGTAGCTATGCTTGTACCTTTTACATAAAGCAGACGATAAGTGTCTTCAATATTCTTAATCGTTTCGGGTTTAAACCCGCGCCTTGTCAAACCAATGACATTAACTCCGATATAAGACAATGGGTCCCTGGCTGCTTTTACGTAGGGAGGTACATTTTTCCTAACTTTTGAGCTGCCTGCCAAAAAGGCGTGAGCGCCAATATGTATAAACTGCTGTACCATGGAATAGCCTTCCATAATTACATAATCTTCTATATCTACATGGCCTGCAAGACCTGAATAACCTGATAATATTACGTGGTTGCCTATAACACAATCATGTGCTACGTGCACATAATTCATAATAAGGCAATTGCTGCCAATAACGGTTTTCCAGTTTTCCTTAGTACCACGGTGTATAGTACAGTATTCGCGAATCACCGTATTGTCTCCTATTTCAGTGGTGGTATCTTCTCCTGCAAATTTTAAATCTTGCGGAACAGCGCTGATAACAGCTCCGGGAAATATTTGGCAATTTTTACCGATACGCGCCCCCGGCATTATAACTGCATGGCTTTGAATATGAGAACCGGAGCCTATTTTAACGTTATCGTGAATAACAACGAAGGCTTCGATGGTTACATTTTCACCAATTTCAGCATTTTTATGTATTTGTGCAAGCGGCGATATCATCTCCTTCAATTCTGCTTAACTTTTTCAGATTTCTTATCAACAGAAGCCCCATTGGGTTCCTTTACCCGCACTATTTGTGCCATCATTTCAGCTTCAGTGGCAATTTTATCGCCTACATAAGCTGTACCTTTCATGTGGAATATGCCGCGTCGTACTGCTTCCATCAATTCGAGGTGAAATACCAGGGTATCGCCCGGAACTACCTGGTTGCGGAACCTTACGTTATCTATCTTCATAAAAAAGGTTAGATAGTTCTCAGGGTCAGGAACGGTTTTCAGGGCCAGTATTCCTCCTGTTTGAGCCATAGCTTCTATTTGCAAAACGCCCGGCATAATGGGGTTTCCCGGAAAGTGCCCGCGGAAGAAATCCTCATTCATGGTTACGTTTTTCACGCCTACCACGTGGGTGCTACTTAGTTCAAGTATCTTATCTACCAATAGAAATGGCGGACGATGAGGCAACAGGTTCATTATTTCAGTAATCCCGATAATGGGTGCACCATTGGGGTTATACTTAAGTCCTTTTTTGAAGCGGTCTTTTTTAGCTGCTTCTTTTAGTTTTTTAGCAAAGGCCACATTACCCGAATGTCCGGGGCGTGCTGCCAATATATGTGCCTTTATGGGCATTCCAACCAAAGCAAGGTCGCCTACCATATCCAATAACTTGTGGCGGGCAGGTTCGTTGTAAAAGTTGAGTTTGGTATTGTTAAGTATTCCGGGATAGTTTACTTCAATTTCGCTGCTTTTCTTGTGGAACACTTTAGCCAAGTGTTCCATAGTTTCTTTAGGTACTTCCCTGTCTACTAATACAATGGCATTATCAAAGTCTCCGCCTTTAATCAGGTTGTGCTTGAGCAGTAGTTCCAGTTCATGCAAAAATACAAAGGTGCGGCAGGCCGCTACTTCCTCTTTAAACTGCTGAACATTATAAATAGTAGCGTGTTGGGTGCCAAGGATAGGTGAATTATAATCTACCATTACCGTAAGCCTGAAGGTTTCCTGCGGAACGGCAAGCATTTCAATATGGCCGTTAGGGTCTTCGTATGTAAGGTTATCTTTTAGTTCAAAGTATACGCGGGGAGCGTCCTGTTCTTCTATTCCGGCCTTTTCCAATGCTTCTACAAAAGGCATTGAACTGCCATTCATAATTGGTATTTCCGGGCCGTTTACTTCTATCAGGCAATTGTCAATTTCCAAGCCTACAAGGGCGGCTAAAAGATGTTCGGTTGTAGCGATTTTAGCCCCGTTTTTTTCAAGAGTAGTGCCACGTTCTGTGTCGGTTACGTTATCTACGTCGGCATCAATAATGGGTTCTCCGGGCAAATCAATGCGTTTAAACTTGTACCAGTGGTTAACCGGGGCAGGTTTAAACGTTACAGTAGATTCAATTCCGGTATGCAGTCCTTTACCTTTTAAACTTACCGGATTCTTAATAGTGCGTTGTTTTTCGCTCATGTTCAAGGCTATTGGCTGATAGCTATTTGCTATTGGCTTTTTTTAACGGTGCAATAATAGGTTTTTTTATCGGAACTTTACTTGGAAATTGTAAGGCTTTCTATTTTCGATTCCAGTTCGTGTATGCGTTGCGTTAGTTCGGGCAGCTTTCGGAATATTACATAAGCCTTTTTATAATCAAAGTGGTCGAGGGCCGGAGAGCCTTGTACGGTGCTGTCATCGTCTAAATTAGAACCTATGCCCGATTGGGCTGCTATCTTCACCCTGTTGCCAATGGTTAAATGGCCCACAATGCCTACTTGGCCTCCAATCATGCAATCGCGGCCTATTTTGGTAGAGCCTGCCACACCCGATTGGGCTGCAATTACCGTATTTTCTCCTATCTCTACATTGTGGCCTATCTGTATCAGGTTATCCAGCTTAACTCCTTTATGTATAATGGTGGAACCCATAGTAGCCCGGTCGATAGTGGTATTAGAGCCTATTTCCACATTGTTTTCAATAATCACATTGCCTACCTGCGGCATTTTGCGATAGTTGTTTTCGTCATTGGGTACAAATCCGAATCCGTCAGAGCCTATTACTACACCCGAATGCAGGGTGCAGTTGTCGCCTATAACAGAATCGTTGTATATCTTGACACCTGAATAAATAATGCAATTTTTCCCGATGGTGCAGTTTTCGGCTATATAAACATTCGGATAGATGCGGGCCCCATCGCTAATATTGGTATTGTCGCCTATGTAAGTAAACGAACCTACATACACATCTTTTGCCACCTTAGCTTTTGGCGATACATTGGCAAACTCCTCTATTCCTGTTTTTGCAAACTGCTGACTATGGTAGGCTTCCATCAATATAGTAAAGGCCTGGCGCGAGTCCTTTACTTTAATAAGGGTAGCCGTTTCCGACTTTTCATCGGTTACGCCATCACTTATTATTATTATAGATGCGCCCGTAGTTTTAAGATAAGGCACATATTTAGGGTGTGACAGAAAGGTAAGTGAACCGGGGGTAGCTTCTTCAATCTTGGCTAATTTGCTTACTTTAACAGAGCCATCACCTTCAACGTTCCCACTGACTAGCTGCGCTATTTGATGAGCGGTAAATTCCATGATGCAAAAGTAACATAAAAAGCCAAGAGTTATGAGTTATAAGTGATGAGTTATGAGCGGGGGATTGTTAGCTTTGCCGAAGGTCGGCTACCAATCCATGTTTTCGTCATTGCGGATGGAGCGTGGCAATCTCCAAAACTTATGGAAAAAACGGCTAAAAACGGGTATAGCGGTGAAACCGAGTTATGAGTCTCGGTCATGCTGAACTTGTTTCAGCATCGCATCTTATTGTTTGAAACCCTGAAACCCATGAAATAAATTCAGGGCAGGCAAGTTCAGGGAGACAGAAACGGCACAAAACGGCTTATTTTGTCAAGATATAAGATGGTACAATTTAAACTATCAGGCTATAATTGCTTTTCTACGGACCTTTACAGGATTACTTTCCAGTCTTGTATAAGATAATCTAACACCATTAGATTCAAATCCAATAAGTTTTTTATCGTTCTCAAAGAACAAGTAATCTTCAGTTGCCGGTGAACCATCAAGTCTAACCTTCTGGAAATATAAAAATTTTCGACTCTTATCAACAACAACATTTTTTAAATTAAATTCAAGTTTAATTTCGAGACTCTGTTCAGAATGTAAAAAATATTGGGAATCCGTTACGTGAAACCTTTCTTGGCCCTTTCTACCGTCTGGAAATTGAAAGTCATTTTGCCAAATACCATCAAAAACCTCATCAATATTATTTCCTATATTATTCTCGAATTCAAGCTCCTTTTCTTGTTTGGTTTTATAGGTTGCCAATTCATTTTCGATTCTAACTTTCTCTTCATGCAAATTTAACTTATCATTATTGACGGAAGTCAAGGTAGATATTAATTGTTTATATTGATCGTTCGCTTCAAAAGTAGCTTTTTGAAGATTTGTATTATCTCTTATTAACGTAGATAATCGATTCTCAGCATCATCCTTTTCTTGTTGAAGCTTACGCAAAGAGTCTTTTTGCTCATCATAAAATTTTTTGTCGACAATTTGATTTTGATCCATTTTATTATATATCCAAGGACGTACATATTTGGAGAAAGCAAGTGAAATTACAAGTGATATATTAGATAGTGCAAGATAAAGTATGATTGCAAAGAACGCCCATAATATAGGCGCCCAAAGTAGCTGGCACCAGCCAGCTTCATGAATTAACGTATCAATATTTGAGAGCTTCTTGTTTAAAAGAGTACCGCTATCAAAATTAAATAAAGTATATAACAGAACCCAGTTATGTAATACCCAGGTAAAAACAAAAGTGCCACCAAACGGCTTGCTTAATTTTTCAGTAATATTATCTCGAATATCTTTAGCTAAATCTTCAAACATTTAATAAAGAGAATTTTGGTACTTAAACTTTTTAACAAATATAATAGTTTTATAGAGTTACCTTAGGGTCCAGAAATAATGTGATTTTTGCTGCTATTGCTTTTTTCCACGCCTGCTGTAATAGTGTTGTATTTCCTGATGTTCTCCAGCCGGATAAGAGAGATTGCTTCGTACCTGCAATGATAAGATTTTAATTCTTCATTATTAATTCCCTATAGGACTACCTTCCCATCAATTTCCGGCCTCTGATAATAAACCGTATGCCTTTCTTTTTGATATAGATAGTTCTTTCCTTTTCGGTTTCTTTATCGCGTATTTCGTAGGCTTCAATTATATCGCGGTAAGTAAGCGCTCCTACTAACTGTTGCGGGTTTTCTTTGTCTACAATTGGAAGAACCTCCAATTGGCTATTCAGCATTTTATCCGTCACGGCCTTTAAGGTTTCATCTTCGTAGGCAGTAATGGGGCTTTGTTTGGCAATTTTACCCACCGTTTTTTCTTCACCGTGCAGGGAATTAAAAATGTCTTTCACATCTATAAGTCCGTATAATTGGCCTGTTTCATCTACCACCGCAAAAGCCGATGGGGTGGGAGTGCCTTCATCTTCCATTATAAATTTACGAGCCTCGCCTATGGTGCTATCGGTGCTTAATACGTTCACTTCTTCCTTCAACACATCTTTTACTTTGTAGCTGTTTAAAATATCAGGTACGTACGATTCGGGAGCATCAATGCCCCTCCGCGCAATTTTTTCAGTCATAATGGTGCTTTTCATCATCACAAAAGAAACAAAGTAAGCGGCTGCGCAGCCTCCCATAAGGGGTAATAGCATGTGGGGCTCTTGTGTGGTTTCAAGTGCAAAAATTACTGATGTGAGTAAAGCCCTTGATGCACCCGAAAACATGGCTGCCATACCTATTAACGCCGCCACCGGAATAGCCAATTGCAGCGATGGGAAAAGAGAATTAACACCCAGGGCAATTAATGCGCCCATAGCGCCCCCAATAGTGAATAAAGGTGCAAGCGTTCCCCCGGATGTACCGCTACCCAATGATATGGCCCAGGATATAAACTTGAGGAAGCAAAATACCAGCAAAACATTAATAGTTAAATTTCCACTTAGGATATTCCGGATATTATCATAGCCTACACCCATGGTAGAAGGTGCAAAATAGCCTACTATCCCTACGGCAAGTCCGCCAATGGCGGGCCACCACATCCAATGTATGGGGAGCTTGTCGAAGGCATCTTCAACGGCATAAACTATTTTAGTAGTGCCAACGGATAAAACTCCCACAAAGGCTCCGATAACCGAGTAAATAATCAGTTGAAGTGTATCGGGTGTTGGGATGGAAGGCATCACAAACATAGGCTGTGAGCCGAAAAAGAAAAGATGCCCTGCCGCGCCTGTAATACAAGCTAATGCGACTGGTATAATGGAACGGGGAGAAAACTCGAACAATAATAGTTCTATGGCAAGCATAATAGCCGCCACAGGACACCCGAAAATGGCTGCCATACCAGCTGTGGCTCCTGCGGTAAGCAATATTTTTCGTTCGTAGCCGCTTATTTTAAGTATTTGTCCGATGAGCGAACCAAAAGCTCCTCCGGCAGAAATAATAGGGCCTTCCGCACCAAAGGGGCCTCCTGTTCCGATGGAAATGGCTGCTGAAAGTGGCTTAAGCAAGGTAACTATAGGCGGAATTTTACTTTGGTTGGTTAACACCTGTTCCATTGCCTCAGGTATACCATGCCCTCGTATCGCCATAGAACCAAAGCGCGCCATTATGCCTACTATTACTCCACCAACAACAGGTACCAATATAACCCATAGCCCAAGATGATTGCCGGTTGGGGCAATTTCGCCCGTGGTAGCATAACCATGAAAAGATATGCCTGTAACAATATTGATCAGCATCACCATTACTTTGGCTATAACGCTTACCAGTAAGGCATTCAGTATGGCAAGCATACAGATATATAGCAAGCGTGTAAGTTTAATGGTGTGCCGCCTGGCTATGCCTTCTTCTTCCAGGAGTGGCTCCATTGATAGGGAAATAGGGATACCTTCGGGGTTAGATGTGGAGAACGGTTTTTTATTCATGAGATAAGCGAGTGCAAATTCTTTTTTAATTGCGAAGGCAAAGATAAGGGGTTAAAATGGCGGTCGCCCCAAAATGGAATTGGTCGTGGAATAGTATTTATTTATGAGATAAATTAAGAGGTTCGTACTATATCTAAGCCCCAACCCCTAAAGGGGCTTAAAAAATCATCCTTGTCATTCCGAACTTGTTTCGGAATCGCAATAATTGTGTGTACTATGGGATGCTGAAATGAATTCAGCATGACAAATACGGAGGCCCCTTTAGGAGTTTGGAGGCTAATAGTATATCTTATTTGACAAAATAGATTTTACTCCATCTCAATCATATCCTGGTTCTTTTCAACCTTGGTTCCTTTTGCGATATGAATCTTTTTGACCTTGCCGTCTGATTGAGCCTTAATAAGGTTTTCCATCTTCATGGCTTCCAGCACCAATAGGCCGTCGCCCTTTTTTACTGCGTCGCCTTCTTTTACGTTGATGGCCAATACCAGGCCCGGCATAGGGGCTTTAATATGTTGTACTTTTTGTGCAGTACTTGATATTCCAAGTTTTTCCAGCAGCAAGTCTGTATCATCTTTTAGCTTCACCTCATAGCGGGCATTATTTAATTTGATAACCGCTATTTTGTCGCTCTCGTTGTAACTAATAAGCTCGGCTTGGTACGAATAGTTTTTATATAGAAAGCACAGCACTCCATTCCGGTTTAAATAGGAATCCAGCTCTACCGGTTTACCATTCACTTCGAAAGGGGAATTTTCATTACCCGGTTCTTTTATCAGAAACTCTTTATTGTTTACGGTTGCCTTCATGTTGCAAAAGTAAATATTTAAATAAGTAATGCTAATTTTGGGCATCTTTGACGCTTAAAAAAATAGATCATGGGAAACAGAATAATCGGGAATATTTTAGCTATAACCATATTGGGCATTATGTTAAGTTCGTGCGGTTCATCGCAAAAAACCACATCTACTGCAACCCGAAAGGCTGATTCACTGGAGTCGGTAAGGTTAATAGATTCTTTGAACATGATGGCTAAGGTCGATTCTATTACCAACAAAGCAAATACCTCTGCTATAGATACCAGCCCTAAAGTTGCTTTCGAAAATTACCGCGCTACGGCCAATATAATCAATCAATTAATACATACTGAACTTCATGTTAGTTTTGATTATGTAAAACAATATCTATACGGTAAAGCTACTATAACCTTGTCGCCTTATTTCTATCCGACCGATTCACTCACGCTGGATGCTAAAGGAATGGACATTCATGAAGTGAGCCTGGTGAAAGGAAAAAGCAAAGTGCCCTTGAAATATACATACGACAGTTTACAGCTGCATATAATGCTCGACAAAACCTATAAAAACAAAGAAGAGTATACGGTATTTATTGACTATACCTCGAAACCCAATCAATTGAAAGAGGAGCAGCAAGGAAGCGCTGCTATTACTTCGCACAAAGGATTATTTTTTATCAACCCCGATGGGAAAGATAAAACCAAACCCCGTGAAATATGGACACAAGGCGAAACAGAAGATAATTCCTGCTGGTTTCCTACCATTGACAAGCCTAACCAGCGCATGACAGAGGAAATATACATGACCGTAGAGAAAACTGAAAAAACATTATCCAATGGCGCATTGGTGGCATCGGTTGAAAATAAAGATAATACCCGCACCGACCATTGGGTGATGAAACCGGGCATTCCGCCTTACTTGGTGATGATGGCTGTGGGCCCATTTTCGATTATCCATGATAAGTGGAAAAATATGCCTGTCGATTATTATGTCGATGCGAAATATGCACCTTATGCAAAAGACATTTTCGGGAAAACGCCTCAAATGATTGAGTTTTTCTCAAACGTATTGCACTTTCCTTATCCCTGGAATAAATACGACCAGGTTGTAGTGCACGATTATGTATCCGGCGCTATGGAAAATACCACAGCAACCCTGCATGGCGATTTTCTTAATAAAACAAGAAGAGAACTAATGGATGATCCGCTTAATACCAGTGAAGATATTATTTCGCACGAGCTTTTCCATCATTGGTTTGGCGATATGGTTACCTGCGAATCATGGTCTAACTTAACGGTAAACGAATCATTTGCCGATTATGCTGAATTTTTGTGGAGACAACATGCCTGGGGCGAAGATTGTGCCGAACAATACATGCACCAAAGCGTAAGTGAATACCTTAATGGGGGAGGGGCCCAGCATGATTTGGTAGATTTTTATTATCATGACAAGGAAGATATTTTTGATGGAATATCGTACAACAAAGGTGGTGGTATTTTATACATGCTTCGGAAGGTGATAGGCGATACCGCATTTTTCGATGCGTTGCATCTCTATCTTGAAACCAATAAATTTACTGCAGCAGAAGTACCTCAATTGAGGCTTGCTTTTGAAAAAGTAACCGGTAAAGATTTAAACTGGTTTTTTAATGAATGGTATTATAACAAAGGATATCCTGTAATTACCATTGATCATTCCTACGATGCTAACTTGAAAAAAGAAACGGTATCTATTGAGCAAATCCAGGATCTATCACAGAGCCCTGTATTTTATATGCCTCTGCAGATCGATATATATGTAAATGGTAAAAAGGAAAGCCATGCTGTAATAATGGATAAAACAAAAAATGCGTATGTATTTAATGTGGCTTCAAAACCTGACTTAGTGGTGGCAGATGGTAAAAATATATTGGTGGTTGCCATGAAACACGAACACATGTCGATAGCCGAGCGCGAATATCAATATCAAAACCTGCCCTCTTATTTTGACCGTTCGGAAGCATTGCACGATTTAGCCACTCATTTGGATGATGCAAGCGCCAAAGCAACTTTAATGAAAGCATTGCACGACCATTTTTGGATAGTAAGAGAATTCGCTATTGAAAAACTGGGGAATGACAGTACTCCCGAATTGAAGCAAACGCTGATAGAGTTGGCAAAAGACAGCGCTCCCGCTGTTCGTGCTATTGCCATATCAACGTTATCATCTAACTATAAGGATGGCAATCTTATTTCTTTATATAGAAATGCGCTTAAAGACAGTTCGTACAAAGTAGAATCGGAAGGATTATCTGCCATTGCTTTAGTAAATAAACAAGAAGCAATGCGTGATGCAAAACAACTTGAAAATTCTGACGAAGGAGAGATACTTATAAGTATTGCCGCCATTTATGTTCAAAATGGAAACGATTCGTGCAACAATTTTTTTGTAAAACTTCACGACCACATTAATGGTACCATTGAACAGGTTGAATATGTGGCATTGTATGGCAAGTTTCTGCAACAATGCAGCGATTCTTCGGTTAACAGGGGCGTTCCCATTATTGCAGGTATGATGAAAAATGCCGATAACCGGTATGTGAAATACTATGCTAAAAATGCACTTCAGAGTTTACTTTCAGGATACCAGGAGCGTGAAAAAGCTTTGTCGGTTCAGATAGATGACCTGAAATCTAAAAACGGTGACCCACAAAAGATAGCTGATTTGCAGAAGCTGTTAGGTTCGGTTAAAAATACCGAAGCAATGATAAGCACATATATAGAGTAAGGGTAAGTAGCAGCTCCTACCGATTTGCACGGCCTGTTCTGTTAACGTGTGATGTTTCTTCTATTTGGTAATCATCCTTTCGTTTGATGAGGATGAACAACGAGCATAAAAAGAATGGAAGATAAGCTATTTTAAATCGGACTAATGCTCCGAAATTAGCTGTTGAAATACCCACACTAAATGCAAAAAATATGGAGAAGGAAAGAGAGAAGAATAGGATGGGTTCTTGGAGCAATTTCCTGAAAAATGATACAATATTTGTTCGTAGAATAGAAGAAATGGTAAGAATGAGGATTAAGGTATTTTCAAGCCCCGATATAAGCATTACAGCATTGCCACTTTCCCATAAAAATGGTCTGTATAACCCCGCAATAATAGCAACCGGCGATTTTTTCAGAAGGCCCGCCGGGCTGGCATCTGTAAGACCGATATCGAAAGAATGACCGTGATAATAAGATTGCTTGAGGTCATTTTGTGTTGTAACAAGGGTAGACGCCAGATTGTTTACAGAGTATTTCCCCATTAAGCCTTCCCCAAAAAGCGACATGGCGTAAAATCCGCCTCCAACACTAATTACAAGGATCAGTGGGATAATCAGGATTTTGAATGCGGCATTTTCTATAGATGAAATTCTGTTTGAAAAAATCCACATCAATGAACCGGGCAAAAGTGCAAAAATAACGTAGGGCTTGATAAGCACAATGACTAATAGGTTTACAAGAAGCATTACAGGATAACGAAGTTTTCGCTCTTTCACAACAAATGCCTTATAGATACAATACACCACCCACCCGGTACAGGAAAGCGTTATGGAATCTTTTAATATCCCCGATCCCCAAAAAAGCACCGAAGGACAGAATAATACCGCAAAGGCGAACAGGTTTTTCCGGTTGGGGTAGTGACTTGAAAATACCAGGTATAACCTCCAAATGCCAGCGTAAACCACCCAATCGAGTACAATAGTTGTAAGCAGAAAACTATTAAAGGTAACTAACATCAGAGGATTAACAAGGCGGATTACCATATATGTTTTCGGGTCGAAATACATATAATCTAAAGGGTATCCGGTAGCTAATGAAAAAAGGGAAAGATGTTCATAACTGTTTTTTCCGAATTCATTCGCAAACCAATCTGCCGGCGAGCTTATGAGCAGGTTTTTCATTGCGGCAGAAGATTCGTAGTAGGCTGTTGTATCACCGCCGCTCCAATAGTACATGTATACGATAACGATACCGATACCGCCGACAATTTTTGCAAAAAGTCCCCAGACATAAAATTTATAAACCGGGTTATCCTGTATTCTTTTTTGCTTAATCCGGTTAGCTATGAGGTATATAATTAGGAGATATATCGGAAGCGCCAATAGTTCCCATGCCTGAATGGTTATAATGCCAAAATAGTCTGTTGTAAACATTTACCGTGAAATAGTAGACGGTTTACAAAACTACCAAAATAACAGACAAGCACCCATATATTGATTAAGCAATATGGTGCAATTACATTTTTTGGGTTATCTCATCGCATAATGCGACAAATATGTCTTCTATTTCTCCAATGCCATTTACGGCAATAAGAATGCCTTTATCGTTATAATATTTTTTTAGCGGAGCCGTTTCGGTGCGATACACCTCCATGCGTTTTAAAAACGTATTCCTGTCCTGGTCATCCACACGGCCCGATAATTTGCCCCGTAGGGAAATTCGCTTGTATAATTCTTCTTCATCTACTTCCAGCGACAGGGTTGAGGTTATGGATAAATTATATTTTGCCAATAATTTATCTAATGACTCTGCCTGATTAAGCGTACGAGGGAACCCATCAAAAATGAAGCCTTTTGCAGAAAGATTATGGCCGATTTTTGAGTCAATCATGCCGGTTACTATTTCATCGCTCACCAGTACGCCTTTATCCATAAGGTTTTTAGCAGCATTTCCTAAGTCAGTGCCCGCTTTTACTTCAGCTCTTAGCAGGTCGCCCGTTGAAATATGAATCAAATCAAATTTTTCGGCAATTTTTATGGCCTGTGTTCCTTTTCCGGCACCGGGAGGACCAAATAAAATAATGTTGAGCATGTTATATGCGATTTGTTTGCAAGTATAAGTGTTTTATTCTAAATATAACGGCATACAGAACAAATTAGGTTTTTTTAAAGAGTATGAATATTACCGGGAGTTTATTAATGTGTTATATAAGAATTTATCACCATATTTATGCATCTTAATAATGTTTAAACGGGAATTATATATTGACGGACTTAATGGAATAAGGGCTATTGCAGCAATAGGGGTAGTTATAGCGCATGTCACAACTCATCTTTCTAACTTTAATCTTAATCCGTATATTTTAGGTGTATCTGAAGATGGATCTCCCGAGAATTATATTCTTGGCGGGCAAGGGGTATCAATGTTTTTTGCTTTAAGCGGCTTTTTAATAACATACTTGCTACTGCTTGAAAAGGAAGAACGAAATAAAATTAATATCCGGTATTTCTATATCCGGAGAATTTTACGGATATGGCCGCTCTATTACTTTTTTATCATTATTTGTGCTATCGCTATATATCTTTCGGGAGAGAAATTCAATACAACAACCTGGTTGCTTTATATTTTTTATGCACCCAACATACCGTTTATCTTAAATGCTTGTATACCCGTGCTGGCCCATTATTGGTCGTTGGGAGTAGAAGAGCAGTTTTACCTTTTCTGGCCCTGGATTGTGACAAAAGTTAAGCGGAAACTCGAATGGTATATTTTAGGCTATATTGTTATTATAATGATTTTGAAAATAGCGGCGCGTTTCTGTTTGCCGGGACATGATCAATCATATTTGTATAAGTTTATTAGCGTTACCCGGTTTCAATGTATGCTTATTGGTGCGCTGGGAGCCACCTGGTATTTGAAAGGCAATGCTATGTTTTTACGGATATGCAATAATAAGATTGCCCAGTTATTGGCTTGGGGCATTATAGGTGCTATAGCCATTAATAAATTTCATGTAGCATCTGTAACAGATAGTGAATTGATAAGTGCAATAACAGTTATAATTATTATAGGACAAGCAATGAAAGCTAACAGGCTGATTAATCTTCAAACCAGGGTGCCTGATTTTTTAGGTAAAATATCCTACGGAATATACGTATATCATCCACTTGTTATTTGGGGGTATTCATATTTATTTGCAAACATTGGATTAGCGGGCTTTACCAAGTATGTGTTCATATATGGTATAGTTATCTTAACAACAGTTTTAGTGGCATATTGTTCGTACACCTATTTTGAGAAGTGGTTCTTGAAACTAAAACTAAACTACTCCATAGTTAACAGCTCAAGGTTATAAGTAATGTGAGTGCTACGTAATAAACCGTATAATGTTTAAGTTTGTAGGTAGTAGTATGTCATATATTTTCTGATTTTTGTAAAACCAATCTGTTTTTTATGCCCATTATTAATTCCATAGTTTCCTGGCTCATGAAAAAGCGACTCCACCAGATTGAGTTGTTTATGCAATATCCGGTAGAGGTGCAACATGAGTGGTTTATAAGATTATTGGATACAGCAAAAAATACAGAATTTGGTAAAAAATATGGCTATGCTTCTATCACGTCTGAAGCAGAATTTAAGGCTCGTGTGCCCATACAGGAATACGATGAGATAAAGCCTTACATAGATAGGTTAAGAAAGGGTGAAAGCAATATTCTATGGCCTGGTGAAATACGATGGTTTGCTAAATCATCGGGGACATCCGGCAGCAAGAGCAAATACATTCCTGTTAGCCAGGAATCTATGAACGATTGCCATTTTAAAGGCGGAAAAGATATGCTAACATTATATTGCAACGCTTATCCGCAAACACATCTTTTCGATGGGAAGACCTTATCACTGGCAGGTTCGCATAAAGAAGACGAAACCAATATATATGCACGCAATGGCGACCTTTCTGCTATTCTGCTGGAAAATTTGCCAAGCTGGGCTGAGTTTTTCCGTGCCCCCGAAGCATCCATTGCACTGATGAGCGAGTGGGAAGAGAAGATGGATAAAATAGCCAACGCTATTATGCACGAAAACATTACCTGCATCAGTGGGGTTCCTTCGTGGATGAATGTTTTATTAAAACGAACCCTGGAGCTAAGCGGTAGAAAACGACTTGCTGATTTGTGGCCCGATATGGAAGTGTTTTTTCATGGAGGCGTAAATTTTAGTCCTTACCGGGAACCATATAAAGCTATGTTTAAGCCGCTCGATATTAATTTTTGGGAAGTATATAATGCCTCAGAAGGGTTTTTTGGAATACAAGATAGTTTGAGCCGTAATGATTTGCTTCTGATGCTTGACTATGGCATTTATTACGAATTTCTGCCGCTTGAGAATTTGAAAGATAAATTGTCTGCCTTATCCCTACACGAAGTGAAAGAAGGGGTAAATTATGCATTGGTAATTTCTACCAGCGGTGGCTTGTGGCGGTATTTAATTGGCGATACTATACAATTTACATCGCTTAGTCCGCACCGTTTTATTATTACCGGGCGCATTCGCAATTACATAAATGTATTTGGCGAAGAGTTGATAATGGACAATGCCGAAAAAGCATTAGCAATTGCCTGCGAACGTACTACTTCAGTTGTTTCTGAATATACGGTTGCCCCGGTTTATATGGATAGCAGTACAAAAGGAACGCACGAATGGCTCATCGAATTTGAGCAGGCACCGGCCAGCATCAGTTATTTTGCCGAAGTGCTCGATAATGCTCTTAAATCGCTTAATTCTGACTATGAAGCCAAGCGGTATAAAAATATGACGCTCAATATTCCTCAAATTATTTCATTGCCGAAAGGAACTTTTTATGAATGGATGAAGAAGCGGGGCAAACTGGGCGGACAAAACAAAGTTCCCCGCCTGTATAACGATAGACGCTATGCAGATGAAATTTTGAGCCTTATCAATAAAGAACATGTTTTTTAAAAAAAGCAAGCACCTGGTGATCGTTGCAGAGATTGCTTTGTTCCTCGCAATGACGTTGCTTCTTTCCTTTGTTAAACCTAAACAGTTACCCAATACCCATGGCACGCTGCCCGGTACTTCCTATAATTTTATTTGTAAAATTCCATTTGCAGGTGGGGCTTTTACTACCGATAATTTGCAGAATATTTATCTCTATCATGGCAATTCTATAAAGAAATATACTTCGCAAGGGCAGGTTTTATATACGTATAGCGAGAAGTCGTATGGTGCAATAACTTCGATAGATGTGAACGACCCTATGAAGGTGCTTGTTTTTTATAAGGATTTTCCGAAAATTGTGTTGCTCGATAATACACTTAGCCAGAATGGAAATCCCTTTAGCCCTTCGGATGTAGGGTATTCTTTATCTACACTTGCCTGTATTTCGCACGACAATGGAATATGGCTTTATGATGCTCAAAATTTTCAACTCATCCGCCTCGATGTAGCCCTGAACACCACCCAGAAAACGGGGAACCTGGCACAAGCCATAGGCATACAACTAAACCCCGATTATTTGATGGAATACAACAATTATGTTTACCTGAACGATTCAGCACAGGGAATATTGGTATTCGATTCGTATGGTACCTATTATAAAACCATTCCTATAGCAGGGCTCAACAACATCCAGGTGCGTGGCGACGACCTTTTTTACGTTTCAAAAAACCGCCTGCACATCTTTCACCTGAAAACAATAATGGAAGATGAAATAAAGCCCCCTGATACCCTTGCTACTGAAGTTCGGGTTGAGAAGAATTTGCTCTACGAAAAGTACCAGGATACCTTGAGGGTGTATGAAATTAAACAGTGATGAGTTATAAGAGATAAGTGATGAGCGGTCATGCTGAACTTGTTTCAGCATCGCAAAAGTAGAACCAATTTCTAATCTTATTTCTATTAGGGCGTGCCCCAAGCTGCGCAAGGGTCGGGTCCGCCGTGGCGGATTCTCGCTACGCTCCGGGCTTTCCACTGCAATCCCTCACGCGAAACACATTAATTACCCGTCTGGCTTCCGACTACCACACTCCCGGTGGGCGTTTACCGAAAACAATTGCAACCTTAGATTAAAAAACATTGATGATGGTATTAAAAAGCTGGTAAACTAATCAAAGATTTTCCCATACCCGTTTTTAGCCGTTATTTCCGTAGGTTTTTAGAGATTGCCACGTCCGCCAAGGCAGACTCGCAATGACGAGCAGCCGGTCATAACTCACCGCTTCTTCTTATACTCCTCATACAGCCCGCGCACAATGCCATCGGAGAGCCCAATTTCGGGTACTGCTATTTTCTGAATTTTGGCACTTTTCATAATGGCCAGTAATATTTTAGCGGCAGGCACTATAACGTCGGCCCGGTCGGGGTTAAGCCCTAATATTTTTATGCGGTCTTTGGTAGTGTACGATTCTATTTTAGCGGTAATAAATTTCAGGCGTTTATAGGAAAGGGGCTTATTTCCTTTCTTGTCCGACATTTTATAAAGCTTGTTGATATTGCCGCCCGAACCAATAGCTGTAATAGGTTGCCGGTTAGCTGAAATATCTTTTACCCATTGCCTGAATTCCAACCAATATTTCTTTTCTACCCTGTTATATAGCAATAGTATGGTGCCTACATTAAATGACTTGGAGGCTACCTGTTTGCCATTATCTATAAGCGTTATCTCGGTGCTGCCGCCTCCAATATCAATATACATATAATAAGCATCGTGTGCCAAGTTTTCTTCGGCATGATTGGCATAGATAATGCTCGCTTCGGTTTTTCCGTCAATAACGGTAACGGGTAAATGGGCTTCTTTCCGGATACGCTTGATTATATCTTCGCTGTTGGTAGCTTCTCTTAACGCTGCTGTGGCGCAGGCCCGGTAAGCAATTACATCGTGTACGCTGATAAGGTGCTTAAAGGCCTTCATGGTGGTTACCAGGCGGTCGGCTTTTTTCCTGGATATTCTTTTTCGCAAAAAGGCGTCGTCGCCAAGCCGCAAAGGAATACGTATGAGTTCAGCCTTTTTAAATACTGCCTTGCCGTTGTCTTCGTAAACATTGCAGAACAGCAAACGCACGGCATTGGACCCAATATCTATAGAAGCAAATTTCATAATGATAAATGATGAATGATGAACGATGAATGATGAATGTGTAACACTATATAATTCATATTAATGTTTGGCTTTTTCATTCAGCATTTACAATTGAGCATTCTCAATTTTATTTGGAGTGGTGTGCTTGTAAACGACCCTTAAAATAAGCGTAAATATCATCCTGTGCCCTTACTCTTTTTTCTCCGGGCAGGGCAACTCTATATTTATTGTCTAGTTTTTCGTCCAGGATACGGGCTTTGGTGTTATCGTGCAGTTGAATGTCGATAAGCTTTTTTAATTTTTCCCTTATTTTTTTATCATAAATAGGTACTGCAATTTCATTACGCAAATCGAGGTTTCGATACATCCAGTCGGCCGATGTTAGGTAAATGCGCTCATCACCTCCATTGCAAAATATAAGTATGCGGGAATGTTCCAGGTATTTATCTACTATGCTTATAGCTTCTATATTTTCACTCATTCCTTTTATACCTGGAATAAGGGAGCAGTTAGAACGCACGATGAGTTTAATTTTAACCCCTGCCTGACTTGCCTGGTAAAGCTTTTTAATCATCTCGGTATCTACAACCGAATTCAGCTTAAGTGTAATATAGGCTTCTTTCCCCGCTTCTGCATTTTTTATTTCTTTATTGATAAACTTGACAAACCGCTTGCGCATAAAAAAGGGTGACACAAGCAAATGGTCGTAACTGCCTATCTTAAAATTGTTGCTGTAAAAATGAAATACCTTAGCAATTTCAGTGGTGATTCTTTTATCTGTAGTAAGCAAGGTACAGTCGCTATATAGCTTTGCGGTATCTTCATTAAAATTTCCCGTACCAATATGTCCGTAAGCAACAGGGCCATTGGCCTCCTGGCGTGTAATGTGGAGTAGCTTGGAGTGAACCTTAAGTCCTGAAATGCCATAGACAACTTCAGCGCCTTCTTCCTTCAGCTGCTTTGCCCAAAAGATGTTGGCTTCTTCATCGAAACGTGCCTGTAATTCCACCACTACGGTTACTGATTTGCCATTTTTAAGGGCATTACCAAGGATATAAGCAATGCTCGATTTTTTTGCCAGTCTGTACAAGGTCATTTTTATAGACGTAACCTTTGGGTCAATACTGGCTTCGCGCAAAAGGTCAATTATATGATTGAACGATTGGTAGGGGTAGCATACTAAAATGTCTTTTTTCTTTATCACACTAAAAAGGCTTTTAGCCTTACTAAGTTCAGGGTGGGGCAGGGGTGCCGGATGTTGATAGAGGAGTTCTTTATTCCCTACATTGGGAAAGTTGATAAAGTCGCGGAAATTATGATAGCGTCCGCCGGGTATAATGTTAAGGGAGCGTTTTTGATTGATCTTTTTGATGATAAAATCCAAGAGGTCTTTAGGCATTTCGCGGTCATAAACCAAGCGTACCGGATCACCTTTTTTACGGTCTTTTACACTCTTTTCAATTTTTTCAACAATGCTTTTCGATAAGTCCTGGTCAATATCCAGTTCAGCATCCCTGGTTAATTTAATAGTATATGCTTCAGCATTGTCCAGTTCTAAAACTGCAAATAATTCATTCAGGCAAAAGCGAATTACATTATCGAGCAGAATAATGCTCCTGCTTTCGCCTTGGCGTGGCAATACAACAAAGCGTGGCAATACATCCGTAGGAATCTGAATAAGTGCATACTTCATGCCTTTTTTTACTTCTCCTTTCCTGTATAGTTTTATGGCAAAATATATAAATTTATCGGTAAGATAGGGAAAGTTAGGCGCTGTTTCTATCATTACAGGGGCCAGGGTAGGCAATACATTTTCGTGAAAATATTTTGATACAAAGGCGCTTTGCTCTTTATTTAAGTGTTTTTCATCAACTATATAGACTTTATGTGTGGCAAGCTCTTCTACAATAGCATGGTATACATTTTCCACCCTTTGCTGTTGTTCCAATACTTTTTTATGTATTTGCTTCAGCAATTTGGCAGGGTTCTCGCCCGTAAACTCACTCACTCCCTTTTTTACTTCTGCCAGCCGGCTCAATGTAGCAACACGTACTCTGAAAAACTCATCCAGATTGCTGGAAAAAATGCCGAGGAATTTCATCCGTTCGATGAGGGGTACCGTTTTATCGGTTGCCTCCTGGAACACTCTTTCGTTGAATGATAACCAGCTTATGTCTCTTGGAATGTATTTAGGCTTCATAAAGGGTTTGTCAAATTTAAAACTAATTATAGATTTATGGCAAATGAAATTATGCACATAACTTTAATAAATATGGTTGGTAAATAACTTATCCGAGGGAGTTCCGTTCGGGCAACACATAGTAGCATAAGCCTATTTGCCCGATTCTGTAAAAACTACTTTGCCGCCGAACTTGCCCAGTGAGCCCCATTTGGAGGTTTTAAACTGTATGCAGGTTACAGCTGATGTGGGCAGGTCTTTATTTTTTTTCCGGGTAAGATGTTTGCATAAATCGCTTATACTCGGATTATGTCCGAAAATCATAATAGAAGGAATAGAATCGTCTTGCTTTTTCAACATTTCTAAAATATCAGAATCCTTTTTTTCATACAGACTGGAGCTTATTTCAATGGCAGAAACAGGGTAGCGCATGTTGATAGCAAAAACCAATGCTGTGTTAAGCGACCTGAAAGCATGACTCGAGATCATTCTTACAGGCAATATTTTTTTATCGTAAAGTTTTTTAGCTACTTTTTGGGCACGATATATTCCCGATGCAGTTAGCGGGCGTTCCCAGTCATTAATACCTTTCTCATTACGTGATGCTTTAGCATGTCTGACAAGGTATATTGTTTTCATATCGCATCAAAGGTAATAGGCGTCTCTAAGATACGCATTAAATATATATGAAATGATTGTTAAGGTATAGTTAGATTTTACTTGTTCAATCTAAAAATAACGGCCCAAAACGGCATGAAAAAAGCTCCGGTAAAGGAGCTTTTAATTTATTCGTAGCTAGTTGGCTTCCGACTTATGCGTGATTTTCTAACACTTTGGATGTAGGCGCCTTTTTCTTTTCGTCAATCAGGCTTTTATCTACAATAATTCTTCCGCAATGTTCGCATACTACCAGTTTTTTGTGTGCTGTAATTTCAGCCTGGCGTTGTGGCGGGATTTTAATGAAGCATCCGCTGCAAGAACCTCTTTCGATAGTTACAACAGCCAGTCCGTTTCTAAAGTTGGGACGTATGCGGTTATAAGCATTTAACAAGGTTTGGTCAATATGAGCTTTTGCATCGGTAGATTTTTTAAGTAAATCTTTTTCTTCTTTTTCTGTTTCCGAAACAATCTTTTCCAATTCTTCTTTCTTAGCTTTCAGATCTTTATCTTTCTCAGCCAGGAGTTCTTCCGACTGCTTCATCATTTCTTGTTTTGCAATAATAGAGGCCTTGTATTCCTTAACTCTCTTTTCAGATAATTGGATTTCCAGTTTTTGGAATTCCAATTCTTTAGTCAGTGATTCAAATTCCCTGTTATTACGTACCTTATTTTGTTGAGATTCGTATTTCTTAATAAGCACTTGAGAATCTTTAGCCGAATTTTTCTTTTCGGAAATCATTTTTTCCAGGTTTTCGATTTCCTCTTGTTGTTTGGCAATGCGGAGCTTTAAACCATCAATTGTTTCTTCAAGCTCTTGAACCTCAACAGGCAATTCTCCTCTCAATATGCGAATTTCATCTACCAATGAATCAATATTTTGCAATTGGTATAATGCCTGAAGTTCTTGCTCAAGATGTTCCTGGCTCATACCTTGAAGTCCGTGAAGATAAGATTTTTTTAGTGCGCCTTTACCGGTTTTGCTTGTTGACATTTTTAAAAATATTTAACGGGATTAGTACTCGTTTTTGAAATTTGGGTTGCAAAGGTAGTAAATTTTTCCTTTATAAAGGCATTTAGTATTTCAGGGGTAAATTGCTCACTTTCATAATGCCCGATATCGGCTATCATAATTTTATCTTCTGCATCAAAAAACTGGTGGTATTTAAAGTCGGCTGTTACAAATGCATCAGCTCCTGCAGCAATGGCATCGGGTAGTAGGAAAGAGCCTGAGCCTCCACATATTGCCACCTTTTTTATACGTTTAGTTTCAAAAGGAGTATAGCGAATACAGGACAACTGCATAGTCTTCTTTAGCAGCGATAAAAACTCCTTTTCGTCCATCGTTTTTTCCAGTTCGCCAACTATACCTGAACCTACACTTTTATAGGGCACATCAAGCTGATAAATGTCGTAGGCCACTTCTTCATATGGATGCGCTTTAAGTAAGGCCCTAATTACGTTACTTTCCAGATGCTTTGGGTAAATAGTTTCTATCCTTTCCTCTTTTTCATGGTGTTGTTCATGCTTTTTTCCTACATGCGGGTTCGTATTTTCACTAGCTTTAAAGGTACCTGTTCCTTCTGTATTGAAACTGCATTCATCATAGTTGCCAATTTTACCGGCTCCTGCTGCAAATAACGCTTCCCTTACCTTACCTGAATCCTTTATAGGGGAGAAGGTAACCAGTTTCCGGAGCAGTCCATTCTTTGGGCTTAATATAGAGAGGTTCTTAAGCCCGATTTTTTCTGCAATTTTATTATTGACTCCTGTGCTAATATTATCCAAATTGGTATGCATGGCATAAATACACAAGTCGTTTTTTATGGCATAAATAAGGGCTCTTTCCGAATATGTTTTACCCGTTAATTTTTTAATGGGGGAGAAGAGTATGGGGTGATGCGCTATAACTACGTTATATTTCAGCTTTACAGCTTCTTTTAACACTTCTTCCGTGCTATCGAGGCATAGTAGCACCCCGGTAATATTTTTTTCTTTATCTCCCGTTATCAGGCCACAGTTATCATAGCTTTCCTGGTAGTTCAACGGGCATATTTCTTCAAGGTACGATATTAGTTCTTTTACTTTCAATAGAATGAATTATGAGGCTAAATTACAAAATAGAAATTAAAAAGCGTGGCAAACTTACTGCATTTGCCACGCAAATAAATGTAGCTCTATTGCTCCTTTACTATCTTTCGCTGGGTTACCAGGCTTCCGTCAGTATTAAGTATTCTTACAAGGTAAAGTCCGTTTGCCTTGGTTGCTATATTAAAATTAAGACTGTTGTTTTCGGCTAATGAACTGCTCAATTTTTGGCCTAAAGCATCATACAACTCTATCAACTGGCCCTTTACTAATCCTGTAACAGTAAATGAGCCATTGTTCGGATCAGGATATACGGTGATTGCGGAAAGGTTTTTAATATTCTGCAGTCCTGTAATATCTTTAATATTTATACAAACAGATTCAGTGCAGCCGTTGTTATCGGTAATGGTACAGCAATAGGAACCGGGGCATTTGCCATTAATAGTGTCATTGGTGCTTCCTCCGGGGTTCCAGAGGTAAGTATAAGGAGACACGCCACCGTTTACCGTAACCGTAGCTTGTCCGTTACATAAACCTCCAGCACTATCTGAGCTTACTGAATCGGTTGTAATAACCATACCGGTAGCGGGTTGAGTAATGCTGATGCTTCCGGTTGCTGTGCAGCCATTTTTATCAGTCACGGTAATAGAATATGTCCCTGCTGACAGACCTGTAGCGTTTGCTTTTGTTTCACCTCCTGGCGACCATGCATAGGTATAAGGCGAAGCTCCCGCTGAAGGAAGGGCTGTTGCATTTCCTGTATTTGACCCAAAACATAATACATTGGAATTTATGGCCAGGTTAAGGGTTGGATTAACATTCACAGTTATGTATGAATTTTTAGTTAAACTATCAGACCCATATTGATTGGTAACCACCAGTTTTACATTGTAAGTTCCAGGGAAAGGATAAACCACTGATTGGGTTTGTGAAGTAGAGGTGGAGGGATTCCCCCCTGCAAAGGTCCATTTCCAGGAAGTAGGGGAATTGGATGATGTGTCCGTAAACAATATGGAGCCACCAGCACAAACTGAAGTAGCTGAGCCATTAAAATAAGCTTTAGGTGGGGTGGATGAGAAAAGTGGTGTTTCCCAGGTACCCCTGCCATAGGTGGCAGCAATTAATTGTCTTCCCGGTTTGTAAATAGTAAGGTCACCAATCATTACCAAGGGTAGGCCCGTGTTATAGAAAACCCATTTATTGCTTGCTGTATCACGATAATAAACACCTTGATCTGTTCCAATATAAATGGCATCGGGGCTGCCGCTTTCCGATACAACACAATTAACCGGGATAACAGGTAGTCCGGTTGAAATATTAGTCCATGAATTACCTGCATCGGTAGATTCGAAAACCTCGTTTCCGTTGGAATAGCCCGAAAAAGTAACCCATACATGCGAAGGGTTTTTGCTGTTAACTGCAATGCCTGAAATAGAAGCTGACCCCACCGGCAAAGCGCCTGTGATATTGGTCCAACTGGTTCCGCCATTGGTAGTCAGTTCAAGAAGATTAGATTGCGATGCATAAATATAATTAGGATTGGCAGAATCTACTGCAATAGCCGTAATATGCCCACTATTGCCCCAGGTGCTTATTTTGCTCCAATTACCAGCATTATTGGTCGACTTCCACACATTTCTGAATCCTGCATAAAGGGTAGAGCTTGTTTTGGGATCTTGAAGCCAAACGGTTACCCATGGGCCACTTTCATTAATACCGTTTGTACAACTACTCCAGTTGACCCCTGCATTAGTCGATTTATTTAATGCGCCTTGCGGATTTTCAGCATAATAGTTATTATTATTCGACCAGTCGATAAAGCAATCCATTCCATCGCCACCCAGTACCTGTGCCCAGGGCGAGCTCGAAAAATTAGTGCCATTATCCTGCCAGCCGGTGATAAATTTTCCGGGAGTAGCGGCGGCGGAACCTACACAATATTGCTCACCAATTTCAAGGTTATTACTAAGGTCTGTCCAGCTATTTCCTCCATCGGTTGTAGTAAACACGCCGCCATCGCAGCCAACTACATAGCCTTTTGATTTAGTGCCCGGAATAAATTGAATGGCATGAATGTCGGCATGAACATACGGACTCCCTTCCCAATCAGATGTCAGGTTCCAGGTAACTCCCCCGTCTGTCGAGCCCCATATATTTACTCCTCCAACCCACAGTGAATCGGCATTGGTTTGAGATACATTCATAGATAAGGTATACCAACCTTGTCCGTCCACATCACTTCCGGTGGGAGACCATCCTAATACATTAGGCACTCCGTTCCACGAAAAAAGCGCCATAGTTGAAAATGATTGCCCATCGTTGGTAGAACGATACAGTCCTTCGAATCCATAAGTTCCAACACTGTCGGCAAGTATATATACATAATTGCTGTCAGCTGCTGAAACGCCAATTTCAAAGCCTTCGGCATACGAACCTGAAGGAAGTCCATTTGTAACTTGGGTCCAGGTTATACCATTATTGGTAGAACGGTAAAATGCGGCTCCTCCGTTAAATAAGTTAGAAGCAGCAGCATATACAATAGATGGATGCCCCGGTTCAAATTCTATGGAATGAAACCATCCGGCTTGTACCTTTTTCCAGGAATATCCTGAGTTGGTACTCCGCCATACGCCAAAGGTTGTAGCAGCAATCAGAACGGAAGTATCAACCGGATCAATTATAAGTTCGCTGATAGAATAGTTGTTGGCTCCTGCCTGAGACATAGAATAAGCCAGGCCGGTAGTATCCCAGGTGTTACCACCATCATACGACTTTAATACGCCAATAGTGCCCGGGGTGGCGTAAACGGCTTGTATGCCATCAGCATCACCGGTAGCAAGGTACATCACATTGGTCTTTTTAGGATTAATAGCTACATCGCTTGTTGTTAAATCGCCCAATTGATCGGTATTGGTAGACCACGATGTACCCCCATTTATAGTTTTCCATAACCCGCCGGAAGCCGCACAGGCATACATAATTTTGTTATTTCCGGGCATTACTCTTACCCGGTTAACGCGGCCATCTCCACCATTGCCTGAATTACTATTGGTGGGCACATTAGTATTGCCCGCATAGCTCCAATTGCCGAGCGAGCTTATTTTATGGGAGGGATTACGTGCAAGCGAATTAGTTTGATTATTTAGATAAGACTTGTACTGAGCAGAAGTTTTATAAACATCGGGGCGATTACCATTTACATCGGCGCGCGGAACATTATACCATTCCCATCTTTTAAAGAAAGCGTAAGCTCCGTCATCATCCTCACCGGCTTTAGCCCCTGTTTTATCCTTGTCGTCTTGATGGGTTTTCTTATACCACTTGTAAAAGGCTTTTTGTACATCATGAACATTTACATTCCCATCGCGCATCATGCTAAGCCAGTCAGTTGATGCGTATTTGTTTTTGGAAGGCTGCACAGATTGAGCATTTAGTGAAAGGGCAATAAAACTAAATGCTAGTAAAATAGTTGTTTTGAGGTTTTTCATGTGGTTTGGTAATTATTGGTATGGATACAACTTTTTGCAAAATAGCATGAGAAAGGCTACGCATTAGTTGCGCTATATCATAAATGGGTAGTTATATATACATTAAACACTATAATATACGCAAATATAAGTGAAACAGATGTACTTCCCTGTTTTATTGGGTCTTCATAATCTTCTTTTGGGCAGCAAGACTGCCGTCGGTATTCAATATTCTAATAAGGTACAGGCCATTTGCATTGTTGCTTATGCTGAAATATTGTGTACTGTTATCGGTTTTATAATTAGTTAATTTTTGGCCTAAATTGTTGTAAAGTTCTATTATCTGTCCGGGCCTTATTCCGGCAACCGTGAAAGAACCTTTGGTGGGATTAGGATAAATAGTTATTTCAGACGAGTTTTGCTGGATGTTGCCTATCCCGGTAACATTTTGTATGGTTATACAGGAAGTTTTTATACATCCATTTTTATCTGTAATAGTGCAGCAATACTGGCCCGGGCATTTCCCATTGATTGTATCATTGGTTCCACCGCCGGGAGCCCATTTGTAAACATAGGGAGATGTCCCTCCGGTTACATTTATAGAAGCCTGGCCGTTGCAGATACCTTGCACGCTATCTACATTAACCGAATCGGTTACAACAGTCAATGGCGAAGGCTGTGTTATGGTTACGGCATTGGTGGCAGTGCAGCCGTTGTTATCGGTTACCGTAATTGTATAAGTTCCTCCGCTGAGATTGGAAGCGGATAAGTTTGTTCCCCCGATTGGAGTCCAATTATATGTGTAAGGTGGTGTTCCGCCTGTTGTATTAGATGATGCGCTGCCTGTGTTGGCGCCATAACAGGTAGTAACATCTATATGATTTGTTATGGTAATAGCTGGTACTACAGCTGATTGGGTAATGGTAGCAGATGCTGATAAGGAACACCCGTTATTATCTTTTAATATGAGTGTATAGGTACCGGCTGAAAGTCCGGTGTAAGTGGCCGAACTTCCTCCGCCCGGGCTCCAATTATAGATATAGGGAGAGGTGCCACCGGATGGAGTAGCTACCAATTTTCCATTGTTACCTGCATTACAAGCTACATTGCTTTTAGCAATTGAAACGGCTAATACAGCAGGTTGTGTAATAGTTACATTCAATGTGGATGTACATCCATTATGATCTGTTATAGTAACTGTATAGTTTCCGGCGCTCAGACCTGTTGCAGTAAGAGTAGTAGCTCCTCCAGGAGCCCATTTATAAGTATACGGCGAAGTCCCTCCAATAGCGTTGTTAAGGGTTCCGCTGCCTGTTCCTCCGTTACATAATGGGCTATTTTGTGAGGCAAGTGTGGTTCCAAGGGTTGTGAATGAAGTAGGTTTGGAAGCAAAGCCATTGGCTACTACCACGAGCGAAAAGGTTGTTCCACCGGGAAGGCCGGGAGGTAAAGTGAATGTGGCAGTATCTTCCAAGCTGTCGGTTTGAACCGCGCCTATCCTGTTCCAATTGGTTGTTTTAGCATAATATACCCGTTTGCCATGTGTAAGACGAACTAGCGGGTAATTAGATGATTCCTGCCAGTCATCGCCAAAACCAGCCCCTTCAGATATGCCATTAAAAAGTTTTCCGGTAATTTTGAAGTTGGAGCAATCTATGGGAATGATATTATTGATTGTAGGTATTCCTTGTGGAATAGGTCCGCTACCCGGGGTATAAATCCAGTATTCTTTTGAGATGGGCTCTTGGTCGATGCCCATAAGCACATTGCCATCCGGCAGGTCAAGAAAATTTGCAAAATTGGATGTTACCCCAGCTATGGAATCTGCACCCAGTCCGGGTATAATGCTTGTTACCTGCGTAAATGTATCGGTAACATAATTATATTCTAAAAAATAAACCGGGTCGCGAAATTGGTCATTGGAGCCCGTATTTCCGGGCGAAACCGCCAGCAGGATATGGCCATTTACCATCATGGCACCGGGAGCATCTACCTGTCCCACCACAGCCCCATTTATAACAGGAAAATTACTGGCCGAACTCCATCGTCCCGGTGTGGAATCGCCCGTTGGGGTATAAATTGCATTATACTTGGAAGAACCGAAAAATATTCCTTTCCCGTTAGGCAGCAACATGGCGCAACCCATTTCTTCTCCCCAAGGGTCATAAATATTATTGGGAACGGTAGCATCATACACCCATGTATTTGTTTTGGGTAAATAACGGCACGAATTCAGGGAGTTTATACCGATATAAAGCACACTGCTGTCGCGTAACTTAAGCCACGCAGCTTCATCATGATTTAAAAGAGCATTGGTTTCAACTGTATAGTTTAACGTTACAGGAGACCACAAAAGGATATTATATGAATTCTGGGAACCAATTTGGGGGCCTTCCAGCACATTTCCATTATATAGTATTTCGGAGTTGCCGTCGTAAATTCTCCAACCGTTGGGTATAGCCCCACATAGCGTCCATATATTTGTACTGGGATCGTATACTTCTCCTTTCGATGTTCCATTGCCATACTCGCCTCCGGCCACATATACTTTTCCGCTGGGCAATACCTGCGAAGAAAAAAACAGACGGGTATTGTGCATTTGTGCAATAGTCGACCAGGTACCGTTAATATAACTTCCATTTGAATCAGGAGTAAGCTTGTCCCACCCGGTTCCATCGCCTCCGCCTTGAGTGGTGTGACAAATTACGGTTCCATCAGTCATCAGCAACATTACCCCTTCATTGGAATGTGGTGCATTGTTTGCTACCTGTGTCCAGGTACCTGTTTGGGACAATAAAGGGTTTTGAATAAAACATACAAACAAAAAAACAGCAAATAATGTAGATAATGGCTTTTTCATATACAGTTTATGTGATTTAAGCATATAGAATGGAGGTGTGAAAGGTTTACTATTGGCAAATTTAACATATTTCGATTGTCTGTCTACAGAATATTAAGAACAGTATTCTTTAAGAATAAGACGGATAGATTTTTTTAACGTTGGGTAATCAATAAAATATTCTATTTTTGTAGCAGAAATGCAATAATATAATAAATTGTTTTTTGGATTCCTTTATTATATACATTTGTTAAATGTTATTGGAACAAATATTAGGATAGTATTGATGAGATATAGGGCTATTTTTACTATTTGTGCGGTTTTTTTTCTGTTTGGCGGACAAGAAGTCAGCGCCCAATCGGATACTTTTAATTACGTTTCGGATACCATTCAAACATGGACAGTACCACCGTGTGTAACCCAGATCACAGTTCAATTATGGGCAGGCGGTGGTGGCAGCGGAGATGATTTTAATTGTTATTTTCATGATGGCTATTGTGCAGGCGGCGCTGGTGGTTATTGTGAAGGTGTATTAAGTGGTTTAACAACTGGAGAAGTATTGAGCCTAACTGTTCCCTCAGGTGGAAAATGGCAAGGTACTTGTTCGAATGGTTACTATGGTGGCAACGGTGGCTGGCCCGGTGGCGGGAGCGGGGGAGACAACAGCACTTATTTTGTAGAGTATGGCGGCGGTGGCGGCGGGTATGCATCTTTAAGTATTAACGGAACTTATTATGTAATTACCGGCGCTGGCGGTGGCGGTGGCAGTTTTTCATTTTATTATGCCAATGGCGGCGGCGGCGGTAGTACTACTGGAGGTTATGGTGGCAATCTGCATGGCACCACTAAGGGCGGCACAGGAGGTAACCAAACCCAAGGCGGTAATTGCCAATACAATAATTGTTCCTGCGATACCATTCCTACTAGCCGTGGTATGTATCTTCAGGGTGGGTACGGAGGAGGACACGGCACCTGCAGTTGCTTTTCTTTTGGCGGCGGCGGTGGCGGTGGTGGTTACTATGGCGGCGGTGGCGGTGGCGATGATTATGGCGGCGGCGGCGGCGGATCGTCTTTTCCTGTCAGCAGTTTTAACTCCGGCGGAATAGTCTACCTTTCACAAATTGATTCAATGGGTAGTTCGGGTATCGGGCCCCAGAATTATATGCCTCCCGGAGCTCCTCCCATAGGAATTGGAGAAGGAGGATATAATATGGATGGTGGCGATGGATTAATTATTATAACATATAAGACTAATGATGTTTTCTCTTTACATGATTCTATACTCGCATATCCCGTATGTGGCAGTTACAATGGCAGCGTAATGGCTGTTGTAAGTGGATTGTTTTCACCGTATACCTATTCCTGGTTGCCCAGTGGACAAACAAATCAGGTTGCAACCGGGTTATCAACAGGCACGTATACCGTAAATGTAGCAGATATTTGTGGGAGTACTTCAAGCGCTTCAATCAGGCTTACAGCTATTCCAATTTCTTTGACTGCCAATGTAACGGCCAATAATATTTGCCATGGTGATTGTACCGGGAGCGCAGCAGTAATAGCAGTCGTAGGTACTCCACCCTTTACTTATCAGTGGTACCCATCAGGCGGCAACAAATCCATTGCCTCCGGTTTATGTGCGGGTAATTATACGGTACAGGTAACTGATAAAAATGGGTGCACAGGTACCACTGGTGTTACTATTACCCAACCTGTACCGATAATATGTAGTATAAATGCAGTAACGTATCCTCTTTGCAATGGAGACACCGGAAATATAACAGCAAGTGCTTCTGGAGGATTATCTCCTTATAGTTATAAATGGAGTCCTTCCGGACAAAGTACTGCTACTGCCACTGGCATAGGTGCGGATGTATATACCCTTACCGTTACAGATAGCAACGCATGTACCGCCACTATAAGTGCTATTATCACTCAGCCTGCCCGCATCACACTTCCTATTGTTGTAAATAACATACCTTGTAACGGAGGGTCAGGCAGTGTTACGGTCAATGCCAGTGGGGGAGTAACGCCCTATACTTATTTGTGGACACCTGCTAATTTAACAACCGCTGTGGCAACCGGCTTAAGCGCAGGAGTATATGCCCTGCAAGTAAACGATTATAATGGGTGCGCAGCAACTAATAGCGTCACTATTTCTCAACCTGTCACATTAGCTGTCAACCCCACTTCAACACCGAGTTCCTGTAATCTGCCAGATGGAACAGCTACTATTAATGCCAACGGAGGAACAGCTCCATATACTTATCTGTGGGGGCCAGGCCGACAAACGAATGCTACCGCTACCGGCTTGTTATCGGGAACCTATACTGTTTCCGTAACCGATAATCATAATTGCACGGTTAGCGCCAGTGTAACTATTACTCAATCTGCCATGATAGTAGCTGCTATCAGTGCTGCTACCAATGTATCTTGTTATAATGGAAGCAATGGTTCTGCTACGGTAACCGGCAGCGGGGGTGTTCCTCCTTTTACCTACTTATGGACTCCCGGGGGCATTACTACTGCAACCGCCACAAATCTATTTGCCTTAAGTTATACGGTAACCGTAACCGATAATAGTGGATGCAGCGCTGACGCATCTGTTACCTTAACAGAACCAACCCCGCTAAATGCTTTTATTAGTGAGCCCAAGCAAATTTGCAAGGATAGTACAGGGATATTAATAGCCCACGCAAGCGGAGGCCTTGTCCCCTATCAATACCGGTGGAGTTCAGGTGCCCTAACCGATACAGCAATTATTACTCCCATAACTACCAATAAATATTCTGTTACAGTAACAGATAATAACGGTTGTACTGCAAGCACTACAATTCTACTAAAATATGGTCCCTCGTTTGCTGTGAGTGTAACAGGTAAAAACTCGGTGTGTGCGGGAGACTCTACATTGATTTGCGCCAATGCTATAGGAGCCATAGACGGAGTAAATTATCAATGGAGCCCCACAAATAATACAAACGGATGCATATTAGTAAGCCCTTCGGTAGCGAACATATATACTGTAACGGTGGTAGACGGATGCGGTTCAACTACAACAGCTGCTGCAACGATATATAGCGAACCAAGCCCTGTAATAAATATGGGAGTAAATTTTTCACAAGGATGTGAACCTTTTTCTGTTCAGTTTACAAACAACACGACCTTGGCAAAAGGAAAAGCAGCTCAATATATTTGGGATTTTGGAAATGGAGATAGTTCCAGGAGCAAGAACCCAGTGTATTGTTACAAAGCAGCCGGAAAGTATAATGTGAGTCTTACGGTGGTAACTGATAGCGGATGCAGTGCTACGCTGACAAGGATGGATATGATAACCATTTATACTCCACCAAAAGCTGCATTCACTTACTCCCCTCAATCTATATCTATCCTTTCACCAACCGTTATTTTTAAGGATAACAGTATCGGCCCCGACAAAAATAATGGCGGAATAATATACTGGTCTTGGAATTTTGGCGACCAAACAGACTCAGGCAGCATGGAACAAAATCCCGTACATACATATCAGGATACGGGAACTTATTGCATAAACCTAATTGTAATGAGCCGCGAAGGATGTACCGACACAACAACTAATTGTTTGGCAATAGAACCTGACTTTAAATTATATATCCCCTCGGCCTTCACCCCTGATGGAAATGGGATAAATGAGATATTTAAGCCCGTAGGTCAATATGTAAAGAATTTTGAGATGTACATTTTTGACCGGTGGGGTATGGAAATATTCCATACAACAGATGCAAATAATGGCTGGAATGGTGCCCTGCATAATTCTGGTCAAATCTGCGAAGACGGAATTTATATCTATAAGATTAGTGTAACTGATTCGGGCGAAAACCAGCATTCCTATGTTGGAAATGTTACGTTGCTGAAGTAACAAAACACTCTTAAAATATTTCAAAACATTTGTTAATGGTCAACCATTATTCTAAAAACATTTATATATTTGTGATTAAATGAGTGGATATTGTTAATAAAACTACGCCTTTATGGCCGCCGATTCTTTTGTATTTAAGGAATTTGAGGTAATCCAAAGTAATTGTGCCATGAAAGTTGGTACCGATGCGGTACTACTGGGAGCCTGGTTCAATGTTTCTCAAGCTGGAAACGTATTAGATATAGGAACCGGGACTGGTATTTTGGCCATCATGGCTGCACAGCGCTCACATTCCTTTATTGATGCTATTGAAATAGACGAGGAGGCATACCGGCAGGCCTTGGATAATTGTAAAAAATCAAAATGGAGCGACAGGATAGCGGTATATCATACCTCCTTGCAGGAATATGTTCCTGCTGCATCCAAAAAGTATGATGTAATAGTAAGTAATCCGCCTTATTTTTCTAATAGCCTGCAAGCTGCCTCCGAGCCGCGTACTATGGCAAGGCATACGTGCAGCCTTAATTTCGAGGAACTGATAGATGGCACAGCTTTGCTTTTAAAATTAGATGGCACATTTGGTACCATATTACCTATAAAAGAGGCAGAATCTTTTACAGCTATTGCCAAGCGTTATGGCCTTTATGCAAGCCATATAACCTATGTAAAAACCACCTGCACAAAGCCTGCCAAACGGGTATTATTGCAATTTGGGTTTCAAAAAATATCTCCTGAGGAAGGAACACTGATTATCGAAGATGAAGCCAAAAACGATGATTGTGAAATGAAGCAACGTGTTTATTCCGATGAATATAAAAAGTTGACCTGCAGTTTTTACCTGGGTTTTTAGTGGGATTGGGGCGATTGCGTAATTTTACGGCATGAACCGTATAGATAGGCTTACTGCTATTTTAATTCAACTACAATCGCAACGGGTAGTAAAGGCCCAGGATATTGCTGAGCGTTTTAGCATCAGTCTGCGGACAGTTTACCGCGATGTGAGAACATTGGAAGAGGGCGGAATCCCCATTATAGGAGAGGCCGGTGTCGGTTATTCTATTATGGATGGCTACAGGCTGCCCCCTATAATGTTTACCAAGGAAGAAGCAACCGCTTTTCTTACAGCTGAGAAACTGATTGAAAAGTTCACCGATACATCTACGGAAGAAAGCTACAAATCGGCCATGTATAAGATTAAAGCGGTTTTGCGTGTTACTGAAAAAGATTATCTTGAAAATATCGACCACCATATTGAAGTTCTTAATAATTCACATATTCCAAGGAACAAAAGCCCGCATAATCCTATACAGACTATTTTAAAAAGCATTTCTGAAAAGAATGTACTTACTATAGAATACTTTGCCAACAATAGCCAGGAACAAACAGTAAGAAATATTGAGCCGGTAGGCATTTTTTATGCCGGTAACTATTGGCATGTAATAGCCTTTTGCCATTTACGAAATGATTATAGAGACTTCCGCATTGACCGTATCTCCAATATATCGCATACTGTACAAAAATTCATGAAGGAACATCCTTTGTTAAAAGCATACCTAAAGCAGCTATCCAAAGAAAGAGAACTGGAAACGGTAGTGATGCGGGTAGACAAAAAAATTATGAAGCATTTTGGGGAACAATTATTTTATAATGGCTTTGTATCGCAACAGGAACTGAAAGGGAATATAATTGAAATGACATTTTTATCCTATTCGCTGGAAGGCTTTGCCCGTTGGTACATGATGTTTGGCGACCATGCTGAAATTATCAGCCCCAATAGTTTGAAGGGTATTGTAAGAAAAATATCCGCCACTATTTTAGAAAAATAATATTCTTTTTGACTGCTGACATACTGTTGTCACTCAGGGGTGGTTGTTTTGCACTATAAAACAATCATATCTATGAACAAGACTGCCACTTTATGCGATACGTGCTTACAAACAATGGATTATTGTTTGGGAATGTATGGCGATGACGATTTTTTGTATGATGAAATAGAATTTGAATTCTATATGCATACGAATAAACCATTAGCCTTTAAACGAATAATTTTTAATGCTATGGTTTTTACTGCTGACATGCTGTTGTCACTTTGAGCTATTTAATTTGCAGTATAAATAAAAACAAATAATAACCTAAAAACAAAAAACATGACAATGATTGAAATGTTCCTGAAAGAGATGGATCAAGAAGCCCAAACCACACGTAAAATGCTAACGCGTATTCCGGAAGATAAATACGACTGGAAGCCACATACCAAAAGTATGAGCGTAAAACAATTGGCTACCCACATTGCCGAACTGCCGGGATGGGTTAGTATGGCAATACATACCGATGGACTTGATTTTGAAAGCAGCCCTTATACACCCAAAGACATCAAGAACAATAAGGACCTGATTAATATATTGGAAACCTCATTGGCCACAGCCAAAAGTGACCTTGAAGGCACAAAGGATTCGATTCTGTCAAAGAATTGGGTATTGAGTAGCGGAAAAACAGTGTTACACGAAGCTTCAAAAGGTGAAATAATACGAATGGCCTATTGCCAGATAGTTCATCACCGTGCTCAAATGGGTGTCTTTTTGCGTCTGCTTGATGTGCCCATACCCGGCAGTTACGGACCAAGTGCTGATGAGCATTAATAGTAAGAGATATTGACTTTTATGTAAAGCCGGACTATTGTGTCCGGCTTTTTTACTTATAAGGAGCGTATTAAAAAATAAGCAATTATTCCTAATGGTTCTAGGGCTGCCAATATCATACCAAGCACGGCATCTCCTGCTCCGGTGTACGTATCAGGTTGAGCACTGATTTCATTTAGACCCTGGAAACCATTGATGAATGCAAAAATGGCAAATACCAGGCCGGCTGCGCAACCTAACGCAAAAATGGCAATAGCATAAGTGGGACCCGTAGCAATGGTTTCGCCCACGGAGAATGCAATTCCGAGCATTATCAGGAATGTGGCAGCGGGTGATGCAAGGGCAAGAATACCATCTACCAAACTTTTATGCGCATATTCATCTTCCTCTTCATCCCCGGTAAAAAAATGTGGATGTTTGGCTGTTTTCTGTATGGTGGTATCTATTTCATTTGTGGCGAAGACAGGTTTTTCAGGATAAGATGCAAGGGTATATATGACGAGGTCTTTTTTGCTGGAATTGGTGATAACAGGTAAATTATACTGTAGTGAATAGGCTGCCTTTTTATCCGTTTCTTTTTGTATTACTATCCTGGCAACAGTAGGGGGTGGAGTATAAGTTATTACGGGTGTTTTACTTGTAGATGCAATATATTCTTTTTTAGCAGTTGGTTTGGGGGCTTTATGCTTCCATTCAACGGAATAACCAGACATATACCTTCTTTTGGTAATGTTGCAAGAACCAAATAAAAATGTGATGAGAATGAGTGGGAATAGGTATTTCATATCATTGATATGACTTCAAATATACTATCTATTTGAAATATCAATGAAAATTATTTAGCGAGGTTGTACACTAAAAAACTGGCTAGCCATGCCAGTGCACCCATGTAAAGGAATTGAATAAAGGGCCATTTAATACTTTTCGTCTCACGATATACTACTGCAAGCGTACTCATACATTGCATGGCAAAAGCATAAAAGAGCATTAGCGAAAAACCCACTGCCACGGTATATTCTTTTTGTCCTGTATCGGGATTAATAGCCGCAGCCATTTTTTCACGAACGGAAAGGTTGTTATCGGCTCCGTCGGCGCTATATAGTGTTGCCATGGTTCCTACAAAAACTTCCCGGGCGGCAAAAGAAGTAATAAGTGCAATGCCTATTTTCCAATCGAAGCCGAGGGGTTTAATAGCGGGTTCTATCCAACGGCCTGCATTTCCGGCATACGACTCTTTCAATTTTCCGGCAGCTACAAAGTTTTGAATTTGCTGGGGAGTATATTTCCTGGCCGAATCGGCATTATTATAAGCTACTTCAGCAGCTTTCATTTTTGAGGGAGGACCATGTGAAGCCATTACCCATAGAATAACTGAAATTGCGATAATTACTCTACCCGCATCTCGCAGAAAGATAAATGATTTTTGATAAATGGTTAGCCCTATGCCCGATAATTTTGGAACACGGTAAAGGGGCATCTCCATCATAAAGTAGCTTTTCTCCTTCGATTTTATAAGCAGTTTAATTACAAAGGCCGCTCCCAACGCCGATATAAAGCCTAATAAATAAAGACCCATAAGCACTAACCCTTGCAGGTTAAAATAGCCGTAATTATGCGTAGAGGGAATTACCAATGCTATTAATAAAGTGTACACAGGCAACCGTGCGGAACAACTCATAAGCGGGGTAACCATAATAGTTGTAAGCCGCTCTTTCCAATTGGGGATAGTACGAGTGCCCATAATAGCCGGAACAGCACAGGCCATGCCACTCATCAAGGGAATAACCGAGCGGCCATTCAATCCCAGCGGGCGCATCAGTTTATCCATCAAAAAACTTGCTCTCGCCATGTAGCCGGTATCTTCTAATATGGCTATGAATGCAAATAACAAGGCTATTTGAGGGACAAATACTACTACACCGCTTAACCCTGCCAAAATCCCATTAATAAGTAGCGAGGACAATTCGCCGGGAGGCAGTACATTATGTCCAAATTCTGAGATTTTTACAAAACAAAACTCGATTCCGTTCATCGGGTATTTGGCAATAAGGAATATGCTTTGAAATATGACAAACAGGATAACTAAAAAGAACATATACCCCCACACTCTGTGCGTGAGTAATTTATCGACTCTCGCAGTAATGGATTTTTTCTTTTCCTCCTCATTGATGGTAACGCATTCTTTTATTACCTCATTAATGGCTTTATACCGCGCTATGGTTTCTTCCGATTGTATTTTGTGTTTTTCAAAATGATACTGGTTAATGAGTTTCTTTATTTCATCCCTTTTATAGGGAATGGAATCAAAATGCGAAACTCCCGTTTCATTATTAATCAGTTGAAAAGTGCCATAACTGCTCACATTTGGGTACATGCTCTGAACCGATTTAATCATTTCGGCAGGGGCAAAATCTTCTATATTCAGAAACGTTTTGGCAGGCTCTCTGAATTCATGCAGAATAGCATTTCGTAAATTATCTATTCCTACCTTTTTTCGTGCATTGGTTGCCACTACAGGTATACCAAGCAGTTCAGAAAGTTTTGCGGCATCGATCTGAAGTCCTCTCAAACGGGCAAAATCCATCATGTTTAATACAAGAATACATGGTATACCCAGGTCAATAACCTGCGTAGTAAGAAAGAGGCTCCTTCGTAAATTCGTAGAATCTGCTATTATAAGCACAGCATCCGGATGGTCTAAATCGCTCTCATCGCACAGCACTTTATAACACACTTCCTCATCTAATGTTTTAGGATAAATGCTATATGTGCCGGGTAAGTCAAGAAAAGAAATATGTGCCGATTTTCCTTCTTCCCCCGTATCTACAGATGTATGCTTAATAATGGTTTCACCCGTGCGTTTCTCAACCGTAACACCCGGATAGTTACCCGTTTGCTGGTTCATTCCGGTAAGTGCGTTAAAAATCGTCGACTTGCCACTGTTAGGATTGCCCATTAAGGCAACCTTCATACTGGTCATGTCAGACATTCTTTTTAATTTTCTTTTTCGCACAATTCGCAGGTTTATATACGACTGATATTTATAGAAGATGCTTCAGAACGCCTAAGGCTTAATTTATATCCTGAAACAATAATGGCCAGCGGGTCTCCAAGTGGTGCATAGCTATCCATTAACACTATTTCTCCGGGGGTGCAGCCCATTTCCATAAATTTAAGCGCATTCTCTTCATCGTTAAAGGAAACTATCTCCCCCGATTCACCGGGTTTCAGTTTATCAAGTGTACAGATAGTTGGAGGCATAGGGGGAAATTAAGGCACAAAGTTAACATCTTGCTGAAATGGGGGATATACCCTGTTTGAGGTATTATCGAGATATAAATTATGAGATAGTGGTTTCTACTTGATAGGTAACTATTAAAAGTTGCTACTTTTGAGTTTGTTTTAATTGTAGTGATTCATGAATAAAAACCGGCTCGAAGCCTTTAGCGATGGTATGTTTGCCATCATCATGACCATAATGGTGCTTGACTTAAAAGCTCCGCATGGAGGAACTCTTAACGATCTGTTGCCTGTTGCGCCCGCATTGCTTTGTTATATCCAGAGCTTTTTATTTGTAGGAGTTTACTGGACAAACCACCATCATTTAGTACATACGGTTAAAAAAGTGACAGGACCAACTATCGTTGCAAATTTGGGGCTTCTGTTCTGGCTTTCACTTATACCATTTGTTACCGATTGGGTGGCCTCCTGCGATTTTAGACCACAGGCGGTAGCAGTATATGCCTTATTACTTCTTATTCCGGGCTTCTTCTGGAACATCCTTATCTCTATTATTAGGAAGAATAATCCTTGGAGCGAAAAACTGCAAAAAGCCATGAAGCGCCAGGAAAAGAAAGGATACATTTCCATCGTTATATACGCTTTAGGTATACTCACGGCATTTGTAAATCCTTATATTTCTGAAGGATTATTTTTATTGGTATCGGTAATGTGGTTTATCCCTGATAAAAATGTGGAAAGGGCATTGGAAGAATAAAAAATGGGATTTGACAAAACCATAAGCAAAACAATTGAGATAAATGCCTCCCTTTCAAAAGTATGGGATGCCCTGACGAACCCGGAAGTTATAAAACTATGGCTGTGGGAAGGTCAGATAACTATTGTATCCGATTGGAAAGTAGGGAGCCCGATAACTTTCGCAGGAAAATTCTATAAGGCTAACTATACTGACAAAGGTACCATTTTAAAATTTGAAAAGGAGAATGTTTTCAGCTATAGTTATTGGGGTAAGCTTTCACAATTACCTGATGCGCCCGAAAACTATACTATTATTGAGTTTGTTCTGTCAACTAAGGAAAATAAAACTATTCTCTCATTGACACAGAGCAATTGCACAACGTATGAGATTTATGCTCATTGGAATTTTTACTGGCTGGTAACACTTGATATATTTAGGAAATTAGTGGAAAAAGAATAGAGTAGGGGGTTACTTAAGTTCATCCAGCTTTTTTTGAATGGTATGCTTGTCGGTGTTAGTTTTGGCTAATACAATTGCTTTTTGAAGGTTTTGCCGGGCTTTAGCATTATCAATATTCCTGTAAAGTTCACCAAGTAAGGTGTAGTAATAATGGTTGTCGTGTAAATTTAGTTTTTCTGCTTCCACAATGGCTTCCTGCTTTCCATTGGCTTTTGAAAGAGCATATGTCCGGTTGAGCGCTGCAATGGGAGAATATTCTATTTGCAGCAATTCATTAAAAAGTTGTAAAATATTTTCCCACTTCTCAGGCGTATCTTCTTTAATGGTGTGCCAATAAGCAATGCTTGCCTCCAAATGATACTTCGAAAGTTTATTGCCCTGTGCTGCTTTATTCAAAAAATACATCCCCTTTGAAATTAATTCCCGGTTCCACAGGGTTTCGTCTTGTTCATGATATAGAATGATTTCTCCATTTTCATTTTTCCGGGCTTCAAACCGCGATGCATGAAAACACATCAGTGCCAATAGCGCATTTACCGGTGGCAGATTGGTCTTTTCGTTTTCAATTAACAGATACGTGAGGCGCATGGCCTCCAGACAGAGGTCTTCGCGCAATATGGCATTTTGGCTTTCGGAATAATACCCTTCATTAAATAGTAAATAAAGAGTAGTAAGGACGGTTTCCAGGCGCTTGTTTATCTCCGCCTCAGGCGGAAACTCAATCGCCACTTTTTCGGTTCTCAATTTTTCCCGGGCACGGAATAATCGCTTATTAATGGTTTCCTTGTTCGATAGCAGGGCGTTAGCTATTTCATCAATGCCAAATCCACACAAAATGCGCAATGCCAACCCTACTTGTGCCTCGACTGATATAGCAGGATGGCAAATGGCAAACAACATTTGTAATTGGCTATCAGTAATATTTTGCTCTGACAAATCAATTTCGATTTCCTCCATTTTAGGAAATGAGTTCTTCAATTCTCCGGCAATTTTTGAGGTGAATAGTTGTTGGCGGGCTACCTGGTTTTTTGCTTTGTTTTTTGCAACGGTATAAAGCCATGCTACAGGATTATTAGGGATTCCGTTATACGTCCATGTTTCAAGGGCGGAGAGAAATGTTTCACCGGCAATATCTTCGGCCAGTTCAATATGTTCAATCCCTAACGATTTGCAAAGGACAGCCGTTATTTTCCGGAATTCTGTCCGAAATAAATGCGGTATGAGTTCCTGTTGTTCCATTATTTAAAAAGCCTCTGCAAAAATACAGAGGCTTTTGATGGTTGTGATAAATTATTGTAATGGACTTATTTCCCTTACTTCCACATTTCCTCCAAGAGGCACAATGGGGCAGCCTTTTGCCAGTTCAACAGCTTCATCATACGAGTCAGCTTTAACCAGTGTATATCCGCCTATCGATTCCTTAATTTCGGCATAAGGCCCATTGGTTACAGTACCATTTTTTACTACTCGCCCGGAAAGATCGAGGCGATTTCCCCGGTCGCCCAGTTTGTTTTGTGCGGCAATGCCGCCTATCCAGTCCATCCAGCGCTTGGTCATAGCCTGCATTTCTTCAGGAGTACCTCCGGGCATTTTACTGTAATCCATTCTGAATACAAATAGAAAGTCTTTCATAATTTTGGTTTGTTTGGTTTTAGTATATTGATTTAATGAGTTCCATCACGACGGGCTAATTTGCGAACTTCTACAGTATTACCATCGCCTTGTAAAACAGGACTTCCTTTTGCAAACTCAATAGCTTCTTCTACCGAATCTGCTTTCACCATAAGATATCCGCCTATGGTTTCTTTAATTTCACCAAAGGGGCCATTGGTTACAACCTTATTATAGTGTACCACCTTTGCATCATCAAAAAGCAGTCCATTGCCACCTATCATTTTGTTTTGCTTTGATATGCCTGCCATCCAGTCCATAGTTTGTTTCATCCATACCTGGATCTGTTCCGGGGAGGCTACCTTTTTGCCATCCTCGTGCCTGAAAATTAACATGTACTCTTCCATTTTATTTGATTTTTAATTGTTGTTTACTAATTAGTTCTTACTACCTACGCTACACACCATATCTGAGTGGATATTTAACCCTATATTACTTATATTATACAAGTGTTCGCTGGCAACCAGCCACACAATTTCGCAAATTTCTCTTTCAGAATAATAACGTGCCAATTTATCAAATGTGGCAGGACTTATCTTTTTATCTCGTGTAAGCTCTGTTGCATAATCCAAAGCGGCACGTTCGGCATCGGTATAAATAGGATCGCTGATATAATTGCCCAAGGCATTAAATTTAGCCTCATTCATGTGGAAGTTCATAATAGCATAGTAACGTCCTATATCCATACAGAACAGGCAAACGTTTATACGAGCCACCTGCTGACGGATAAGCATAGCAGTTTCCTCGGGCAGTACCAGTTTTTTATCCAGCTTCGATACTTTTCCGTAAAACATACCGAAGGCTGCCGGCAAGCGCACTGAAAATACTTTTAAAGGAGTAAGCACCTTGCCAAATTCGCGATTGGTGAAGTAATAAACCATTTTCATAATTAGGCTCCCGGGCTTTTCTATGGGAGGAAGTAAAGTATCCATATTGTTGGGTTTAATTGTTATTGAATTAGCGAATTACATATCCATAACAAATGAACCTACCTTGATTGGACATAGCCATCAATTATTTTTTTGAGTTTACACAAATGTGAGAAATAAAATCTATTTTTTTCATGTATCTATTTACTTGAACGGCTATAATCTCATTTTTATAAAATAACTATGAAATAATAATGGATTAACTATGAAATAATTATAAATGGCACCCGTCTCAATTCTTTGTAATGCTTTGAATTTCAGAATCTTGCTACTTCATTCTATATTTAAATAATATAGAATACTATGATATTAAGCAAATATTAGTATTTATTTTTTGCTGCGTAGTAAAAATATTTACGAGGAAATTAAACCTGATTTGACTATCCATGCTGCAAAAATACACCAGGGGATAGGGGGAGAGGAAATAGTCAATGACTGTGGTAATTCAGGAGGAATAGGGGAGATACACTAATAGAATATCATCTATTCGGATAAATTCTTTAAAGTCATGTTGAGAATAATTGAAAGAAATAAGTCTTACGCCTTCACAGCCGTCTTCTCTGTCTTTATAGACTTCTCTTCCTTTACTTTTTCCTTGTAAGGATAATAGTACTTCTCTAAGAAGTCTTTTTTAGAATTATTGTAAGCTGAAACCCCGCCAATTTTACTTAAGATCCATACATACACCCAGGCAAGGTCGATTTGGTGAGGCAGAAAGCCCGATTGAGCACTATTGGGATATAAGTGATGGTTATTATGCCATTCTCCGGCAACATAGCCGGGCCAGCGTTGGTTTATTGACATATCGTCCCAATCAAAGTCAGTGCCTTCTGTGCGTTTGTCTTTTCCTTTCCCGTGCCCTTCAAAGTTAAAGGTGCGTATACCCACCGCCCAAACGGCAGCCCCTGCAAAGCAGGCAAAAGCTAATGGCAGCCCATGTATAAGATAAAAAACGCCAAACCAGAAACTCCAGTTCAATATCCAATTGGCTATTACTCTTACAGGATGAGCGATAGAACCCCAATAAAGGTATTGCTCATACGAATTGGGAACTATGCCGGTATCTTTTAATAAGGCAGCCACACGGGGATAGTCTTCCCGGCGTAGGTTTTGCGAAATTTGCTGGTGGTTGGTATCGGCCAGGAAGCAATAAAGAAACCCTGCATTGGCATTATAAGGGTCTCCCGGTTGGTCTGATTTACAATGATGTACATGGTGCGAAATAACGTATGTTTCTTCGGGAACAATTTTTAATACCAGGTTACGGGTAATAAACATCCAAAATTTGTTTTTAAAGGTAAATGCCCTGTGGGTTGAATAGCGGTGATACCATATAGTACCATGCGTTCCCATACAAATCATTCCGTATACAAAACCGCATATCAATAATTTGATTGTGAAGAATTCTACAAAGAAGATGACAAAAAAAGGTATTAGGCACAATACCTCGAACCAGCCAAAGAACCCCAAAAAGTTTTTACGGGATTTAAAAATATTCATTCTGCGAAGAGCTTCCTTAATGAGTTCGCTTTTAGTTGGCTTAATAAGTTCGCCACTATCGTTTTGCCAGCCATACGATGGCGGCTCTATAAGAATATCAATAAATGCCATTATGTGGTTAAAAAGTGGTTAAATATAGGCAATATTATGAATGACCTACGTCATTTTAACTTCTTTTATGCAGAAAATCAAAACTATTACACTATATTAAGTAGTAGAAAGATTTGGCTTTCAATTAGGATACCTAGAAAAGGACGAAACAGGAGAAAATGACATTTTTTTTATTGGGTGGGTATTGAAAAAGAAAAATTACTACCTTTGCAGCCCATTTTAAAAAAACATGAGTATAACCAAGTCTTACGAGACTGTATTTATTTTAACGCCGGTTCTGTCAGAAGAACAGGCAAAGGATGCTGTAGAAAGCTACCGCAAATTAATAAAAGAACACGAAGGAAAGATTGTAAATGAGGAACATTGGGGCCTGCGTAAGTTGGCTTACCCCATTCAAAAAAAGAGCACCGGTTTTTACCATGTTCTGCAATTCACCGCCCCTGCTTCCCTTATTAATGAATTAGAAATTACCTATCAACGTGACGAACGCATTTTGCGTTATCTCACTGTTTCATTAGATAAGCATGCACTTGCTTATCTGGTAAAACGCAAAGAAAGATTTGGTAAAAAAGAACCTAAAAAAGAAACAACCGCAATTTAATCATACATGGCAGCTGCACCAGAATCAAACGAAGTACGTTATCTTACACCTCCTCCTATTGAGGTTAAAAAAAGTAAATATTGCCGTTTTAAAAAATATGGCATTAAATATATCGATTATAAAAATCCCGATTTTTTGAAAAATTTTGTGAATGACCAGGGCAAACTGTTACCAGTTCGCATAACCGGTACCTCATCAAAATATCAAAGAAAGGTAGCACAAGCCGTAAAAAGAGCACGTCATCTGGCGTTATTACCTTTTGTGGGCGATTTATTAAAATAATTAACGCATTATATTATCATGGAAGTCATTCTGCAAAAAGAGGTTGAAAACCTCGGCAACCAATACGAATTGGTAAAAGTACGTCCGGGCTATGCGCGCAATTTTCTTATCCCTCGCGGATTAGCTGTTGTAGCCACCCCTTCAAACCGCAAGGTAATGGATGAAATTACTAAGCAAAGAGCCCATAAAGAAGAAAAGCTGAAAAAAGATGCTGAAGGTCTTGCTGTAAAACTGAAAGATTTAACCCTTAAGATAGCTGCTAAAGCTGGAGAAAATGGAAGGATTTTCGGTTCAGTAAACGCCATTCAATTGGCTGAAGCTATTCAAACCTTAGGCTTTAAAGTTGACAGGAAAAATATCGACCTCAAGTCAGATACTGTAAAGTCTACCGGTAAATACACCGCCCATATCCGTCTTTATAAAGATATTTCTGCTGAAGTATCATTTGAAGTGGTTGCAGAGTAATATCTGGTTAATTCATTTATTAAAAGAAAGGAGAGCCTATAAGCTCTCCTTTTTGTTTTAGGTGGTTGGTAAATATCTTATGCAGGTAATTTGCCCCGGTATATATACCTTCTGTTAATAATGGAGATTTCTCTTTATAGTGAATGATAATATCCTTGTCATTGGCATTACATAAAATAAAAAGGGACGGAATTAACCGTCCCTTTTCAAAGGCTCCCCAAGGAGAATATATACTACTGAACTTTTACAATCTTACTTTCTTTAGCCATACTTCCATCTTGGTTTAATACTCTAACCAGGTAAATTCCATTAGCCCGGTCAGCTATATTAAACTGTATAGAGGCATTGTCCGATGCAAGCGTGCTGCTTAATTTTTGGCCTGTATAGTTGTAAAGCTCTATCGTTTGTCCGTGTGCAACACCTGCAACGGTAAAGTAACCGGTATTCGGATCAGGATAAATATTTATTACAGCAGAATTACCTATGCTTACTATCCCTGCAGTACTTGGGATGGTAACGGTAGTGCTGCGAGTACAACCATCAGCATCGGTAATGGTGCAAGTATAGGTGCCTGCGCTTTGTCCCTTTATGGTGTCTGTTGTTGCGCCGCCCGGAGCCCACAAATAGGTGTATGGCTTGGTGCCTCCGCTTGGGGTAACTGCGGCCACACCTGTTTTGCTACCATTATCAGCAACTGAATCGTGGGTGGCTGTTATAGCGGTAGGTTGGGTAATGGAAACAGATGTAGTAGCAGTACAACCATAACCATCGGTAACTGTAACATTAAAGTTACCTGCACCTACGTTTAGAATGGTATCTGCCGTTCTTGCATTTGACCATTTATAATTATAAGGCGAGGTACCACCGGTTACGCTTGCGGTTGCACTTCCGTCTAATTCGTTATAGCACTTAACATTAGCAGGCGTTGCACTGGCTTTTAATAAGGCTGGTTGGCTTACTATTATGCTTGAAGACATTGAACAACCATTTGCATCGGTTACATTTACTGTGTATGTTCCTGCAGAAAGGTTAGAAGCCGTAGCCGAAGAACTTACGTTAGGTGTCCAGTTATAAGTAAATGGACCCTGTCCATATTTTACGCCGGCTACCGCTGTATAGTTGGCAGCACCATTGCAAGTCTCAGTGGCTATATTACCGGAAACAGAGATGTTATCGTAACGGTCATTTCCGGAAGTTCCATTACTACCAGCGCCTTCGAATTCCCATCTTACTATAAACTTCGGATTATTGTTCACAGCAGCATCGGATGAAAAATTAATATTAACAGGATACCATCCGCTGGTAGCGGTTACTGGATTAATGACCTGCATAGTATCCGGACGATAGATACCACCGATGTTGAAAGTATCCATTGCTTTTGTCAGGTTCTTCCAGGTATTTCCTCCATCGATACTATAAGAGAAAATATTATAGAAAGCACCTTTAGAACTGGAAGCCGAAAGGGCATAGTTTAATTTGATGTCTTGATATCCAGTGGTAGGAATATATAAGTACATAAATGCATTTTCTGAAGGATTGCGGGCTCTCACAGCTAAATTGTTGGCTGCAAGGCTTGCCGTATCATTTCCTAACAGCGGAAGGTCATTTACGCTTGCGCCGGGAGTAAGGTTATCAAGTATACCATCTACAACTGTACAAACAAGAGGATTAGTTTGTATGGCAGAAGGATGGGTATAAACAATTCTCGGATTTCCGGCTGGAATCAATGTATAAGGCGCGTTTAACGGATTAGTTACGTTACCAAGGCTATCACCACCGGCTCCACCGTTAGGAGGAGTGTTGTTAAAGTCCCAATAGTGAAGAACCTTTGATACTCCAAAGCCATTAATACTATCGCGTACAGGATTAATTTGCGATATAGTTACGGTGGTGCTTGCACTGCAACCGGTTATATCAGCAGCAGCAATGGTATACGTACCGGCCGAAAGCTTGGTAGCGGCAGCAGTGGTTTCTAAATCGCTCCATACATACGTATATGGTGATGTTCCGTTAGATGCCGTAGCAGTTGCGCCACCAAATGAAGTGCATTCTACATTTTTAATATTTGATATGGTCAATACCAGGCCTTGTTGAATGATGGTAACACTTGAAGTTCCTGAACAACCGGCCAAATCATTAACGGTGACTGTATAGGTTCCGGCTGAAAGATTGCTGGCCTTAGCTGTGGTTTGGTGCGAGATGTCGCTCCACAAGTAAGTATAGGGGCTTGTGCCGCCCTTTACTCCTTCAGTTGCGCTTCCTTTTCCTAAACAATTAACATTATTAGAAGAAGCAATACTGTCTCGTAATGCAGGATCGATAGTTAAGGTAGCCACGGTACTGGTTATTGTTCCGCAACCAATATTCGTTACGATACATTGGTATTGATAGGTAGTCATACTTATGTTGGCTCCTGTAATAACCAGGCTGTCCGAGGTAACTCCGGTATAAACACCTGCATTTGAAAGATTGGTAAAACCATGGCCCGTGTTCACTTGCCATTGATAGGTAACATTGGTTCCTCCAATGGTATGAATTACAAAATCTGCATTGCCTGCACCACCACATACGGTATAGTTCATCGGTTGTAAACTGATAGATGGACACAAGCTGTCGCCTACAAGAGCGAAGTTGTCATAACGGTCGTTTCCGCTGGTAAGGGTAACGTTTGCTCCGCCATAAATCCATCTTACTACAAAATTTGGGTTGTTATTTACACTGGCATCGGATGTGAAGTTCATATATACCGGGTACCATTTGCTGGCAGCAGTGGTAGGATTAAGCATTTGCAATGTGTCTGGGCGATAAATTCCGCTAATGTTAAAGGTATCCATAGCCTTTGTAAGATTGTTCCATGTATTTCCCCCATTGGTGCTATAGCTATAGATATTATAATTAGCACCTTTTGAGCTCGATGCAGAAATAGAATAATCTAACCATACATTATGGTATCCGGCAGTTGGAAGATACATATATACAGTATCTAATTGCGCCGGATTAATAAGTCTTACAAATTGATTTCCACCGGTGCCATTACTATCGCTGCCGTGGTAATAGGAGTAGTGGCTGCTGCTATAATCATAATAAAAAGAACCGCCAGCACCATTTTCGAGGTACGATTTTCCTTTGGGGTAACCGTCTACTACTATCCTCGGATTATTAATTGCGTTGGTAGTGTAATTAGCAAACAAGGGCATGGTGTTTTCCAATGAATCTTGCGAGCCTGCAAACGTAACATAAGGGTTAGCATAGCTGTACCGGGTACCAAGACTATCAGTTCCTGCTCCGGTAAATGGGCGGGTTTGATTAAAATCCCAATAATTAATTACTTTTTTTTGGGCCTTGGAATTTATTGTAAATAAAAGGATAAAAGAGCAGAGAAAAAATGCAGCTCTTGAAAGATTTTTTTTCATGATTAGTGTTGGGAGTTTTTTGTTTATGCAAGATTACCATGTTAGTCTTACCCAACTATATCCGCTTTATTAAGTAATTGTTAAGCCAGCGCAAACAGAAAATCCTCTCCTGATAAAAAGAGAGGATTTGTAAAATTATTCCTATACCCTTTCTTAGAAAGTAGCGCTTATGCCTGCATAAAAGTTTATTCCGGGAGCCGGGATGATTCCGGGTCCGGGATATTCATTTGTGCGGAAGTTAAAGTACTTTACATTTAGTAAGTTGCTTATTCCAAATTGAAGGGCATAATTCTTAATTCTATAGGAAGACGATAGGTCAACCACATGGTAAGCCGGCATTAGGCCCACTTCTCCACTTGGGTCAATTTCACCATTCTTCCCGAAATTGGTCGCATCGGCATAAGTAAGACTGGAGTAGCTATACAAAGCTGTAATTGAAAAATTCTTGTAAGAATAATTTACCCCAATGCGCTCAATATTGGCAGGAGCGAATTCTTCCATATTTCCGGTATACGGACCCGTAATGTAACGGGAGTCATCGTATGCATAAGAGTTAAAGAAACTGAAATCGCCTATGTGGGCATGATTAGAAAATATTTTAAAAACATGTACCTCCACGTAGGTCTCTATACCTTTATGTACAGAATTACCCACATTGGTTTCATATTGATAAAGGCCGTTTATGCCATTAAGTGTTTCATAGCCTATTTCTTTATCAAAGGTCATATAGAATGCATCTATATCAAAATTGATAAACCGACCTGCTTTTCCTCTCCATCCTAAATCGGAGTTAAATCCACTCACGTCTTTTAAATTCGGGTCAATAATAGCAGTGGTTCCAATGGGTGTTAAGTTTTCGTAGGTGGTTGGTTCGTATGCCTGCACAATGTTGCCATATATATTGGTAAAATCGCTTGTTTTATATTGTAAGGCGCAACCTCCAAGCGGAATTAGCCATGTTCTTGTTACATTAGTTTGAAATGTATCGGGTACAAGCGGGTTTGAATTATCAGTTACTCTTCCGCTTGCAGTAGATTTAATGTATTCAAAACGGAATCCAGGGGTAACAGACAATCTGCCGAAATGAAAGGTATTTTCAACAAAAGGGGCAATATTGGTAGTGGTGAAATAGAGGGAATCGCCCCAGGTACCTCCATACAGGTTAAGATCGAAGTTGGAGCCGGTTGAACCCGGGCCCGATTCTTCTCTGTACATCCCACCCTGGAAATAACGAACGCCAAGGTTAAATGTTGATTTAACACTTCCAAGTTTCCAGCTGGTGAGGAACCTCAATTCATTGGTAATACTTAAAAAGCTTTCCCGTTCTACCTCGCGGGGCATATAAGTGCCGTTTGGCGTTATAGTATCCGGTTGTTGTGGCCCGCCATCTTCATTTTTCCAAACTAAATTACGGGCGCTGTTATTTACAACCGATTTCAACGTAAGGGATGAATTATCGGATATTTTGTAAGTGGATGTAAGAGCTAAAAGATTCCAAGGGCTTGACAGCCAGTTGCGGGCACGGGACGATTGGTCAGGATTTTGGTCGAATTCCGCATCGGTCAATCCACCCGGCATGTGCAGCATGTTTCTTAATAAGGTGTATTCAAGGCCGATTTTAAACTTATCGGAAGCATCATATTCTACTTTAGCAAACCCGGTTACTTGTTTCACATCCGAATTGGGCCTCCATCCGTCGGTAGCCTTATATTGCACAAATGAATAGTAGTGCCATTTTTTATAAGTACCGCCGCCGGATAAAACATCGCTCACAAAATCATAGCTTCCGGCTGTTTGTTCCAGTCCGAATTCCCATGGCTTATCTAAGGGCCCATCTTTAGTTACATAATTAATAACTCCGCCAAACTGCGGACCAAACTGCAAGGACGACTCCCCGCGTATAACCTGAATCTCGCTTACGGCAATAAGGGGAGGTAAATAATAGGATTCAGGATACCCATACACATCGCCTGAGAGGTTATATCCATTTTGACGGGTCTGTATTTCGGTAGATTGGGTAGGTATCAATCCCCGGAAAGCAACCCCGTTGGATGGGAATCCCCCGCCTTCGGTTTCCGAATAGTTAGAACCGGGCAGCCTGCCCAATGTTTCGCGGAAATTATCCTGTGCCTTGTTGGCATCTAAGCTGTCTAGCACAAGTACTTCTGTTTTCAGTCCCGAATAATTCACCCCTTCGTATGTTTCCGGCATATGTCCCATTCCCTGTCCGCTAACAAACGGACGGACAACATCTACCTTTTTAAGTTCATTTATTTTTTGTTGCAGAGTAATATTAAGTACTGTGGTTTGATTTGCGGTGACCACTGTTTTTTGTTCGACCGTATTTGCTCCTACAATTTCTACGAGAACAGAATAATTGCCCGCAGGAATATTCCCGATTTTATAGTTGCCTTTGTTATCTGTACTGGCAATAAACTTAGTGTTCTCTATTTGCACCGCAGCGGACTCTACCGGTGTGCCAGAACTATCGGTTATTTTTCCTTTTAGGGTTCCAGCCTGGGCAAATGCCGTGGCACTTAACATGCATATCGAAATTACGGTCAGAAGTCTTTTGATCATATAAATAAATTAAAATTCTGCCGGCAAAACTACTTGCTTGTTCAAGACAGACATATACTTAAAATAAGGTATTCGCATACTTGAATTAGGGTATTGTTACGTTCAGTAATAATAGCCGATTACATTTTGTGCCTGTCCTCCGTTGTTGGTCCAGGTAATGATAAAACCATAAGGTGTCCCGTTGCTGATAACGCCACCCTGTTGGTTTACGCCATAGGTTGCAAGAATAGGTTCTGAAATATTTTGAATAATTCCTGCTCCACTTAAAGGATTATAAGCCAAGTTAAGATTGGTGATGTTTTGTACAATGGTTGACGTAATAGTGCAGTAGGCACTATCTCCATAACGATTGAGCCCCCAACTTTCCACATTGGTGAATCTTTTTATGGCTGTATCGCCACGGGTGTTCGCATATATAACGGTATCCGCTTTTTTTAATATACGCAGCTGGTTGAAGTTCCAGGTGTATAATTGAACTACAGTGGCATTGTCATTATAGGTATAAGAGACAGAGGCCTTAATATGTACCACCATTGAATCGGCGGGAGTAAGGTTTTGTAATAATCCGCCCGATATATTGGTGATAACGGCTTTGCCCGTTAAGGTTATGGAAGTATTGTTATTTTTAAATAATACCTCATAAGCTTTGTTGTTTGCATCTCCAAAATTAATGGTAGCTGTGGCTCCGGCTGTTCCCCAAGGTATTGCATTTAAATGAATAGAATCAGAGGCGGTACGTGACTTTGTGTTGTTTGCTTCGTTTCCGAAATAATTTATTTCATATACATTGGGGTTAATGGAGTCACTTAAAGCACCTGCTATTACCGCATTGTGATTACTCAGGACTGCTATGGCGTCATCTACAGCCTGGTCGAGTTCATTGTTCAGTGTTAATGCATCGGAAGCAATAATGCTTTGAGTATTGGCATTTGAGGTAGTGTTTACGCGCGTGGTTGTCTCTTTTGCGCAACCCACTATAGTAACTACAAACAATAAACAATAGCGTATTTTTTTATAGTTCATTCTTTGTTTACTCAATTGCAAATTTTCCACTGCCAAGCATGTTTCCGTTAGTGTCTTTTATTAGATAGAAGTACATACCCGAGGGTTGGGAAGATAAATCAATTTGATAATTTGATGATTTGGTTATTTGATGATTAGAGTATACTTTTTCACCCAACATATTATAAATATCAACTGACCACTGACCACTGAGTACTGACGACTGGAGCGTAAACACTCCTTTATTTGGATTAGGGTAAACAGTAAAGTTTCCTTTCGTGTTAGTTATTTGAGAAATTCCTGCAGTTGTGTCTTTGTTACAGTTTTTAATGATAAGGGTATATTCCACACTGTCTTTTAAAGCAGGGAAGCTATTATCGGTTGCCACGATATGTATTGTATGAATGCCTATATCTTTTATAGCGGCTATCAACTTCATATTCGCATTGTATATGGAATTCGCATTGCTATTGGTTGTTGTAAGACCTGATAAGCCTGGTGAATAGGTTAACAGGGTAGCCGTTTGTCCTTGTTGCGGACATAAAAATGAAACGGTGAATGCGGTTGTATCGCCGGCACATAGTATGATACTATCGCAATTGTTTTGTTGAATAAGAATAGGAGGGATGGTGTTACCGGTTACACAAGTATTAAAAATAAACGATTTGTTAATTAACCAGTATAGTCCGCCATTCGGATTAAATGGACCTGCATAAGCCGAGCCCGGGTAATTGAATTCTCCTATTTGAGCACAGTGAACATGATCGCCTTTGTTTATCCCAACAGATGTGGGTATTCCTCCAAATCCATTACTGCCCCCGGATGAGTCCGCCGAAGCCCATTGCATAAGCCAATAGCAGTAAGAAACATTATTGCCTGGCGGCAAAATGGAGTCATTGCCATTGGTAATTGTAACCTGGAAATTATCGTATAAATCATCATCAAAAGTACTATACCCCACTGTGCTCCATTGAACAATCAAATGTGTTGAGGTTATTTTATAATAAATGGCCGAAAATGAATTTGGATAGCGATTGTCTATATCTCCCGGAAAAACATCCAACAACAAGGTATCGTTTCCTGCTGGCAATCCTTTGCTCGAATAGTCAAAATCCGGATGAACAAATGAGAGGCTGCCTTTATTGTTTATATATACTGTATCGTATTCTTTTCCGTAAAAGCAAAATTTAAAAGGAAGTTGGATTGGCAAGCTTGAGCAATTGGTACACCGGTAATAAGGAGCTCTGCCAGTGTCTGTGCCCAATTTCATGGGCACTATTGCGAATGAAGTATCGGCATTTTGTATATAGCAATCACAGGTTTGCGCGTACGCTCTGAAAAAACAGAAAAAACAAAAAAGAAGGAAGAGTACCTTTTTTACCATAACACCCAAATATAGAGAATTTTAAGGAAAGGAGTAGCAGATTTATTCGCTCACTTTAAGCCCTGAATATTTATCTATATCAGTAGCATCAATAGAACTAAGTATTCCTAATACTTGTGATTTTTCATTGTCCGGAGCATTGGAAAACAGGTTAGCAATTTCCGCTGACTTTGCATTAAAAAATAATTGCACGTTATAATTACCGGGGCGGGCGTTAAATACGTTTTGCACAGCTTGTAATGCCTGGATTACAGATTGTCTTCCTTTTTCAGGATTTTGATACATTACATCAAGACCTTGCCTATGATAAAGGTATGCAGCCTTTCGAAGAGGAGCATAATAGCTCTCATCGAGGGTATTGTAAACAAGCCAGTAACGGGTTTGGTCTCCATCCTGCGGATTCCAGCCTTTGTATGTTGAGCTTTGTGCATTAGTTACTATGTTCTGGGCTTTCAAAAAGTAGGGGGTACCTCCGTTTTGCGAGTAGGAATCATAATCCGTTCCTATTATCATGTAGGCGTAGAATGCAAGGAGCGAAGTTATATTATCGGTATAGGTATTAATGTTGAATAATAAGGGTTGATTCAATACATATGCCAGGTCTATATTATTATCCTGAAAGTTAAGCATGGTGCTATAGAGCGACGACTTATAAACAGGCCTTCTCGATTGAATTTGCATGGTGGCATTAAAATCGGTAGGGGAGTTTTCCGAAGTAATATTGATATATATGCTACAATCTATTTTTTCCAGGCTTGTAAAATCGTCATTTGTCCATTTGGTGCTGTTCATAAACTGGTAAATAGCATTTTTCATGTTTTGAAAAAGCGCCTGAGCTGTTGCATCTTGTATTTGGGGAGACACAACATCTACCGTACAATTCAATTCCTGCGAAAGCGATATAAACGGAATGCTTAAGAACACTAAAAGGCCTATACTTACTTTTTTAACCATTTTATAATATAGTTTACAATATCAGTTGCCACCTCATCTTTTTGCTTTAACTCAAAATGGGTTGTTTTATTTTGCTTGTCAATAATAGTAATTTTATTAGTATCTCCTCCCGGGCCGGCTCCTTTTGTCCGCATGGAGTTTAATACAATGGCATCTAAATTTTTCTTTTTCAGCTTACCTGCAGCATTTTCAAACTCATTATTGGTTTCAAGTGCAAAACCTATTAATAGTTGATTGTTTTTTTTCATTTTTCCTAATTCCGACAATATATCGGGGTTAGGGACAAGTTCCAGGCTTAGGGCCGAATCTTTCTTTTTAATTTTATTGTTAGCCGGTGCAGCAGGTCTGTAATCGGCAACAGCAGCTGACATAACCATAATGTCCATATCGGGGAACCGCTTTACACATTCCCTGTGCATTTCGGCTGCAGAGGTAATACCGATGGTCTCTATGGAAGTATTGCGGACGGATAGATGAACAGGACCATGAACCAGTGTTACTGATGCTCCGTTTTTTGCTAGCTCTTCAGCAATTGCAAAGCCCATTTTGCCGGAAGAAAAATTACCAATGAATCTTACAGGATCGATAGCTTCATATGTAGGGCCGGCAGTAACTAAAGCTTTTTTACCGTATAGTGGCAGGCTTTTAAAATGATTCTCTATGATAAAACGGACGATATGTTCCGGTTCTGCCATTCGTCCTTCCCCATATAATCCGCTAGCCAGCTCACCATCTTCTGCGGGTATTATCACCCGGTTTTGTAGGCGTAGCTTGTCAATATTTTCTTTGATAGATGTACTGGTATACATCTCCCTATCCATAGCAGGTGCAATATATATTGGGCAGGAAGCAGAGAATAATACAGCAAGCAGGAGATTGTCGCATAGGCCGAGGGCCAATTTTCCAATCGTATTGGCCGATGCAGGTGCAAGAATAATTAAATCAGCCCAATTGGCTAACTCAACATGGTTGTTCCAGCTACCGTCAGGTGTACTGAATTCAACAAAAACAGGATTTTTTGATAAGACGGAGAAAGTGAGGGGTGCAACAAAATCTGTTGCCGAAGGAGTCATAATTACCTTTACTTCGGCGCCCTCCTTTACCAGGAGACGCAATAAAAAAACAGCCTTGTAGGCGGCTATGCTGCCGGAAACCCCTAATAGAATTTTTTTACCTTCCAGCACGGTACAAAAAGTTATAAGTTATGAGTTATGAGTTATAAAATGAAAACCATTCAATAACTCATAACTCTAACTATGAAATTAGTCTTTTTTGTCTTCTGTCATACGGTAATATATCTTACCGTCAACATATTCTTGCACTGCAATGGAAGAGGGTTTTGGAAAACGTTCGTACATTTTTGAGATCTCAATTTGCTCAACGTTCTCATACACTTCTTCCAATGTATCGGTTTTGGTAGCAAATTCTTCCAGCTTGCTATCCAATTCTTCTTTCATTTCGGTGCTTATTTGGTTAGCTCTGCGCGAAATAATACAAAGGGTTTCGTATATATTGCCGATGGGCGCTTCCAGTTTTCTTACGTCCCTGGTTACTGTACTTACAGGAGCACTGCTTTTTTTATAGTCCATGGTTGCTGATTTTATTTAGATTTAATGGTATACTTTATTTCACTTTTATATTTTACTGCCTTATCATATAATGTTTGGGCGCTGGCTAAATAACTACTCTTAGGGTAATTGTCCACAAATTTAAGATAAGAATCAATAACTGTCTGGTAACGCTCACTTTTTCTGTTCAGAAAACTATTTATGGCATACATATAATTGGCCTTAATAATAAGGAAACTGGCCTCTTCATTATATTGGCTGTTAGGGTACGACTTGATGTAGTTGGTAAGTGAAATACTGGCCGCATGGTAATATTCAATGGTATAATAGAGCTTTGAAATTTCAAAATATTTCTTTTCAAGCTTGCCGTTCAAAACATCAATGTACTGATTGGCTTCCTTAATACGTGAGCTGTTTGGATAATCATCAATAAAGGTTTGAAATGCTTCAATAGATTTTTTGCTATCGGTTTGGTCGAGGTTATAAACCGGTGCATCCAGGTATTCGCAGTATGCATGCATATACTCGCATTCTTCAGCCCGTGGAGCATGAGGAAAGGTGTGGTAGAAGCTGGAGAAATAATATCCGGCCATCACATTATCCTTCAATTTGAAATTGGTGTAGGCGTAGTAGTAGTAAATATCTTGCTCTTTATCAGTCCCCCGGTAAACAGATAATAGGGTTTCAAAAAGGGGCAAAGCCTTCAGATAGTTACCTGAAGTGTAATAGGCAACCGCTGCAGTATACTTCATTTCGCTGTTGCTGCTTTTCTGAATTTTTCGGTAATCGCCACCGCATGATGCCAAAAGGAGCATCGCACAGGCAATGGCTGCGAATTGTATGTTTTTAATAAATCCAGGCACTATTTTCTTATAAAAGGCTGCGAAGTTATGAAAAAAATCGATTAGGGGGCAATAAAAAATTGTAACTACCGGTTAAAAACTCCTGCCTATGCCTACTACGAACCTGTAGGCTACATAGCTGGAAGGCAGATTATACTGTAACTGATTGACAAACAGTGGAACATCAAAGCGGAGAATTAGCGGATGTACCAATTGTAAAGGGCCCCATTTTTGAATAGTTAACGCTGCCCCGATACCGGCATCAGCTACTAGGTTGGTAAACTCCAGCGGAAGATGCTCATACGAATAAGGAGCAGGGGCAAGGCTCAATAGTCCTGCATCATAGAAAAAGTAAGTGGCAAGGGCAAATGTATTCCTAAGAAAACGAGGGTTGAATGGGATCAGCTTGTTAAATTCCAATTCTGCATTAAACGAGGCCCCCGACGTACCATAGTATGCAAATAAGTGGTCGTTATTAGAGTTAAGAGCAACATAGGTATATCCGTTATAGCCTCTTATATTAAGCCCTCCACCTTCCTGGAAATAATTTAAGTTATATCCGTAGTTTGCCCAACTGGAAGGAATAATTCCGGCCGCCCGGGTAAATTCATTGTCAGCCATTTCTTCAGGATTTGCTCCCGCCAGGTATAAAGCTGATTCGGTAGGGGTATTATCCCCGGCTCCGTATTGAGCAAATATGCGGGTTTTTAACACTAACTTCTGGAAGATGGTTTGGCTATTTAACCAAGTGAATGAGGTTTGGTTATAGTTATAATCGTTGGTGAAAGCTGAACTGCGGAATTTGAATTCGTAAGAGCCTTTACCATATTGTGAATAACGGTAGTCGTGTTTTAGACCTACGGTAATGGAATTATTGAATTTTTTGTATGCCCAGGTAGAAATAAGCCTGCCATAATTATCATACATGTGTGGGGTAAGCTGATACAGGCTATCATATACATAGGGGCGGTACATCGCTTTTAACTGGGCATAAAAGGTGTTTTTAAGCGATTTGTCTTTTACCTGGAATAATATTTTCCCTTCTTCTAATCCATCAAGGTTTTGCACATATAAGTTTATAGAAGAGTTTGTGATGAACTTATCAAGTGGGGTCTGGTAATCTATTTTAAAAGCAAATACCTGGTTTTCATTCGAATTGGTGGTATTGACCGGAAGATTGGTCAATATCTGGGTATTGTAGTAGAAGGTAGCATTCAGGTTATCTTTAAACAACATATAATCTCCATGAATATGCACACCTAATTGTATTCCATCATAACTATCATACCATATCGAAGGGCCTATAAAGGCTTCATAATTTGTCCAATCGGGAGTATTGGAAATCTTCGAGTCAAAATAATATTTAACCGGAAACGGTTTGGTATTATTCATCATATTAATATCAGCAAGGCGATGAGTGGTGTCAATCTCCACCTTTTTTATTCCACTTGGAACAGTTACAGTGGCGGTATAGGTGGGCTGTACTTTTCCCCATCCAATCCAGCGGGGCAGGATGATGGCATTGGTCTTCTTTTCATACCATGAATTGGGAATGTAATAACTGTATGTGCTGTCATTTCTACCGGTAACAGTAAAGTCAATCGGCATTTGCATATCGCCCTTTCTTTTAAAGGTAATAATATATTGACCTTTTTCGTTGCCTTTTTTTATCCGGCCGATTCCATAATCCAATGTTTTTGAAGTATTCAGCCATTCGTCAAAAAACCAGGTGAGGTCGGTATGCACATATTGCGTTATCGAATTCCGGAAATCGTTTAGGTACGGGTGACAGAATTTCCATTGGTTGAAATAATGCTGCATCGCCTTAAAGAAAACGGAGTCCCCCAACACGTATTGCAAATTGTAAAGCATGGTAGCCGTTTTGAAATATACCTGTCCGTATCCGCCATCGTGGCCGACAGCGCTGGCAAAATCATCTGATGAAGTGTTAAGCGTAACGTTCTTATATCCCAGGCTGGCTGAGGTGCGTGCAGCAAACAATTTACCCTGATAGTTTTCAGTAAAATCGCCTATGCCCACATTATTATTCATCAAATACCCAAAATATACTTCCTGCATCACCAGCTTATCCGGGCGATAATAGTTGCGTACATATTTATTAATAGGTTGTCCTTCCACCCCATAAGCGCCATCGATCTGTCCGCATATCCAGCTTTCAGCAAATTGGGTAAAACCCTCATCCAATGCAGCCCGGTACGTTTCATTACTGCCCACCATTCCGAAAAACCAGTTATGGCTTACCTCATGTGCCAACAGTGTACGATAATCGGGGTCGCCGCCACCATCTAAGGTTAGCATAGGATACTCCATACCATCGCGGGCATCGGCTACAATCATTTTTGGGTAACCGTACATACCAAAATATTTCGAATCGGTAGCTATAATGGTAGCTGTATAGGAAGCCGAATTTTGCCAGCGCGAGGCGTGCATTTCTTCGGCCAATGCCATACATTGAATTCCATGCCAGCTTGCAAGCCCGATACGGTAAGTAGGGTCGGCTGTAAGTGCAAAATCATGTACATTGGTGGCATGATACAGCCATGTTTTTGGTTTATCAGTGCGGGGTATTACAACCGAAGGAGAAGAATTCCATTTTTTATTGCTGAAATTGCTGATATCTAATTTCCGCATTAGCGTATCAGGGAGCATTTCATCTTGATTTTGCAAGATGCCTGTCGCTCCCACCACATAGTTATTAGGTAATGTAAAAGCCACATCATAGGTTCCAAAATCGCCGTAGAACTCATGAGCCATGTGTTGTTCCACATCCCAACCAAATTTGGTATCATAAACGCACATACGCGGATACCAGTGCACTACATCGTATTGCTTGAATAATGTGTTTTTGTCTTTATATGCAACAAACATCTTCATTCGGTTACGTGCTCCCCCGGGGTCGAAATAGGTATTAAAACTAATATTGAAGGTTACAGAGCTGTTGGGCAGCAAGGGTTCGGTTAGTATAACCTTCATAACTGTATTATCTACTTCGGTTTTTAGTTCTTTATTTCCAATACGGATAGATTTTACATAACAGCCGCTGTCCTCGGCTTCATACTTGCCAAATTTAAGTTTTTGGTGATTGTTTTTGTAAAGGTCACTATAGTAGGAATGCTTATTTTGGGCATTGGAATAAAGATGGAAGTAAACAGCCCTCAAGGTATCAGGAGAGTTGTTGTAATAAATTAACCTTTCATTTCCATTTATAATATCTGTTGAATCATTCAGCGATGCCACAATAATATAATGCACATCTTGCTGCCAGTAGCCGGCATACGGGGGACGGTTTTTCCAATAATATTGATTTTGAGCAGTACGATAATCATCAGCAGGGAAATCTTCATCCTGGTGTTGGGCGCTCACGAAGCCCGATAGCAGAATACATAACAGGAGGCTGTATTGTTTAAGCATGTGTTTTTGTGTATAGATGGACAATATTACAAAAAGAAAATGCTATTTATTAAAATGAATGTACTTTTGTCTCGAATAGTAGACAGTGATTAGTGGTTAGTAATTAGTAAGGGAATTTATAGGGCACTGACTAATCACCAACCACTAATCACCAACAACTGAAGACATGAAACCCTCCATACCCAAAGGAACTCGCGATTTTTCACCACAGGAAATGGTGAAGCGCAATTATATTTTTGATATTATTCGCAAGGTATACCTGCTTCATGGCTACCAACCCATTGAGACCCCCGCTATGGAAAACTCCGAAACCCTGATGGGTAAATATGGAGAAGAGGGAGATAGATTGATATTTAAAATATTGAATAGCGGAGATTTTATGGATGGAGTTCAAGCAGAAGCTACCGATTCTAAAAGTCTTGTTAAACACATTTCAGAAAAAGCCCTTCGTTATGACCTTACCGTTCCTTTTGCCAGGTATGTAGTACAACATCGTAATGATATTACTTTTCCGTTTAAGCGTTACCAAATACAACCTGTTTGGCGTGCTGACCGCCCTCAAAAAGGCCGTTACCGTGAGTTTTACCAGTGCGATGCCGATGTAATTGGCAGCGATTCCTTGTTAAATGAAGTAGAACTGGTACAGATAATTGATGAAGTATTTAAGGAGTTAGGAGTACCTGTCATTATTAAAATTAATAATAGAAAAATATTACAGGGGATTGCTGAAGCAATTGGTGCGCCTGATAAGATGATTGTTATCGCTGTTGGGATAGATAAGTTGGAGAAGATTGGAAGAGAAGGGGTTGAAAATGGGTGGAGAGATGGAGGATTAACGGAAGACCAAATTAGAAGATTAGGAAACTTCTTTTTACAAAGTGGAGACTACCGCTTCAAAAGTGACCTTGAATTACATCCGGTAATTCCTACTGGCAGAGGATATAATCAGACAAAGAATGATGTTAACACAATTAGAAGGGAGAATAAATCTTTGGATAATGAGATTGAAATTTTGAACCAAGGTATTGGAGAAATGGATTATTTGAATAATTACATCCACACTTATAATGAAGAATTATCAAGTAAAATTAGATTTGATGTTTCCCTCGCCCGCGGCCTAAACTATTACACAGGTACTATTATTGAAGTAAAGATTGATACTTCCAAATGTGCTTCCCAATTTACAAGCAGTATTTGCGGTGGCGGCAGATATGACGACCTTACTGGGATATTTGGATTGTCTGATGTTTCGGGAGTAGGTATTTCTTTCGGTGCAGACCGGATTTACGATGTGATGGAAGAATTGAAATTATTTCCTGAAAATGTTTCTGCATCTACTAAAGTATTGCTGATTAATTTCGGAGAAAAGGAAGCCCAATATTGTTTAAAAGTATTGAGGGATTTACATGTGGCCGGAATTAGTGCAGAGTTATATCCCGATGATAAAAAACTCAATAAACAGTTTGAGTATGCTGATAAGCGCAACATTCCTTATGTGGTTTCCATAGGTCAATCTGAAATGGAACGCGGAGTAGCTAAGATTAAAAATATGGCAAGTGGAGAACAAAAAGAAGTTTCGGTAAATGAATTAAAAGCACATATCGCATGAATCTATATAAGATAACCGACCGGCTTGATATTGCTACTATAAAAAACATTTTCAAGGAAAATGGGCGCATAGCTCTTTCGGAAGAAGCAGAAAAACGCATTACCAAATGCCGCAAGTTCCTCGATAAAAAGCTTGCTACAGAACATACTTCTTTTTATGGTATCAACACGGGTTTTGGGGCTTTGCATAACACCAAAATTTCTCCCAGGGATTATTCGAAATTACAAACCAATCTGCTGCGTTCTCATGCATGTGGAGCAGGGGAGGAGGTGCCTAAGGAAATTGTGCGGCTCATGTTGTTGCTTAAGATACAATCCCTCAGTTACGGGCATTCGGGAGTAGATATTTCAACCGTTGAGCGCCTGGCAGATTTCTTCAACCATCATATTACCCCGGTAGTATATCAACAAGGTTCGTTAGGTGCATCGGGCGACCTTGCGCCGCTGGCGCACCTATGCCTTCCAATTATTGGTGAAGGGGAAGTATATTACAAAAACAAAAGAGTCACAACAAAACAGCTTTATAAAGAACTGAAATGGAAACCGCTTTCTCTTAAACCTAAAGAGGGACTTGCGTTACTTAATGGCACACAGTTTATGAGCGCCTACGGACTTAGGATTTTAATGCAGGCAGAAGAACTTGCTAAAATGGCCGATACCATTGCGGCATTATCTATCGATGCGTATGATTGCCGTCTCGATCCATTTGATGAACTGATACAGTTTGTTCGTCCTCATCACGGACAAAGTAATTGTGCAGCTTTCATATTGCAATTACTCCAGGGAAGTAAAATCAAACTACAGCCCAAGCAAGATATTCAGGATCCCTATTCATTTCGTTGCATTCCGCAGGTACATGGAGCTATACGCGATGTAATAGCGCATGTCCGTTCGGTATTTGAGGTAGAAGTAAATTCCGTAACCGATAATCCCTTGGTATTTCCCATAGAAAACAGGATTATATCCGGAGGCAACTTCCACGGGCATCCGCTTGCCATGGCATTAGATTATTTGTCTATCGCATTAACCGATTTGGGCAATATATCTGAAAGGAGAACCTATTGCCTGGTGTCGGGTAAACGGGGATTACCGGCATTTTTGGTGAAAGACGCCGGACTAAATTCCGGGTTGATGATTTTACAATATACCGCTGCTTCGATTGTTAGTCAAAATAAACAATATGCCACACCTGCCTCAGTGGACAGTATTGTATCATCAAACGGACAGGAAGACTATGTAAGCATGGGCGCTAATGCTGCAACCAAATGTTATAAAATACTGGAAAACCTTAAAACCATCCTTGCAATTGAGTTGATAACAGCATCACAGGCTATGCATTTCCGTAGTCCCGATAAAACTTCACCCACACTGGAGCAATTACTTGCTGAATTTCGAAAGCAAGTCACATTTATTGCGTCTGACAGAGTATTAAGTGAAGATATAAAGATGAGCAGGGAATTTATTGAAGCAAGTTTGCAATAGATTTTTGAGGCATTTGCAACTCATGTTGCAAATATTCTATTCTCTGTAAAAAACATAATTGGTACTTTTGCGTCTTGTTATTCTATATATGGTAGAAACAGGAGCGAGAAAGTGGATTATTACTCTAACGGTAATCCTTGCGGCATTACTGGAACTAATTGATACTACAATTGTTAACGTATCCATTCCCCAGATTATGGGGAACCTTGGCGCCACCCTTGATGAGGTGGGCTGGGTAGTAACTTCTTATACAGTTGCCAACGTTATTATTCTTCCCATGTCTGGTTGGATTGGACAAAAGTTTGGCCGGAAACAATATTTTTTGTTTTCCATCATCCTGTTCGTAGTAGCTTCATTTTTTTGCGGCCATGCGCATACACTCAGCGAATTGATCGTTTTCCGTATCATACAAGGGCTTGCCGGAGGAGGCTTACTTTCACCTGCGCAGGCAATACTTATTGAAATATGGCCTCCCGCTGAAATTGGTATGGCTATGGCTTTATTCGGATTGGGCGCAGTAGCAGGACCAACGGTTGGTCCTACGATAGGAGGATTCATAACAGACCATTTTTCCTGGCCCTGGATATTTTATGTGAATATTCCGGTAGGTGCTTTTGCCGTATTTATGGCTACAACATTTATCAGGGATACGCCCCCGAGCTCTAAGGGTCAGAAAATAGATTGGTGGGGAATCGGATTTTTAGCCGTAGCTGTTGGTAGCCTGCAATTGGTTTTGGAAAAAGGCGAAAGTGAAGACTGGTTTCACACCACATATATAGTTGTGCTGGCAGCTGCAGCTTTTGTTTTCCTTATTTCGTTTATCTGGCGCGAGTTAAATATCGAATTCCCTGTTGTCAATTTTAGTATTATGCGGCACAGCAGTTTCAGTATAGGAATGTTGACCTCCTTTATGCTGGGCTTTGCCATGTATGTTTCCGTATTTGTATTCCCGGTTTTCTGCCAGAATATTTTAGGGTTTTCTGCCCTGCAAACAGGAGAATTACTTTTCCCCGGGGGGATTGCTACTATTTGTATGATGCCCTTTGTGGGCACTATGCTCAAAAGGGGAGTCCCGGCACAAATATTGTCAACTATAGGAATGATAGGCTTTTTTATTTTTTCCTATATGATGGCAAGCTCTAATGTCTTTTCAGGAACTCAAAATTTTTTCTGGCCCCTGATTGTACGGGGTATCGGTATGTCATTGCTTTTCGTTCCACTTACAACCCTTGCCATGCAGGATTTGAGAGGAAAAGAATTGGGACAGGGAACCGGCTTGAATAATATGATGCGCCAGTTGGGTGGCTCATTCGGAATTGCCATTAGCACCGTTTTCCTAAACTCGAGAATTGCATTACACCGGAATGTGCTCTTACAACACATCAACAATTATAATGATGCTTTTACGCAAAAATATAATGCGTTTTATAATGGGTTTCTTGCAAAAGGGTTTAGTATTACACAAGCAAAGTCTATGGCTTTTCAAGCTATAGATGGAAGCATGATGAAACAGGTTTTCTTGCTTTCTTATAACGATGTTTATTTATTTGTAGGAACATTTTTACTTTGTTGCATACCATTACTTTACTTGCAAAAATTCAAGAAAAAGGTAAACGTACCTACCGATATGCACTAATTTGTGTTATGAACTTATTTGAAAATAAGATTCAATATTCCCGACGCCGATTTCTTTAATCCGCTAAATAATTTCTCTTTAATATCGTGTGGATCCTTTTGTATGTTGGCAGCCGTATCAATGCCTTCGGCCACTAATAATTCTATTATTTCCGTCTTTTTTTCTTTCCCTTTTTTAAATCGGTCGCCAATAATGCTTTTAATGGCAATTTCGCCTATATGCTCGGTTACGTAGTCGGTTTGTTTGCTTATTTCTTCTCCCTTAATTTTACATTTTAGGGCAAGTTCCGTTTTGCGGCTTTGCAATTCTTCCAGGGCATTTTTTCTGTTGGACATACTTATTCGTTTTTAGATGAAGCATCTATTTGCTCTAATATTTTCCTGATCATATAATTTTGTACTTGTTTCCGGCCTGCAGTGGCAAAATACCAAAGTAAAAGCAGGTATATGCCCGCTGAAATTAGGAATCCTAATCCATAACTATGTACCCATTGTCCGATAAAAAATGACAATGCAATAAACAGCGAAAGGAAAACCAGTGAAATTAATAGGATGCCTACAATCGCGGCAAACAAGTAAGAGGCTACTTTAGCAACATATTCTATTAGCGAAAGCCTTGTGAGCTCCGTTTTCAGTTCAATATACTCCAATACTTGCTCTTTCAGGGCTTTCAGGGGCTGTTCAGTGTTTATATCCATACAAAAATTTTGAATTTAAATATACAAAAGAAACCGATACCTTATTTATAGACATGATAGTTGTCATATAAAATAATGCTTCTTCGCGAATCATATAAACAATTATATTTGCAGCCCTGAAATTTATGGTGGATGTAGCTCAGTTGGTTAGAGCATCAGATTGTGGTTCTGAGGGTCGGGGGTTCGAGCCCCCTCTTCCACCCTACAAATAAGGAAAGAACTAACAACCGGTAGTGGAAAACGAAAAGTGCCCCGGTTTATAGTTCATTTTATTTTTTGTAACTTTGTAGTTCAATACCTTTATTAAGATAAGATATGAAATTAAATACCCGTTTTTTAGTTATTACTGCACTTATAGCACTGGCAATACTAACCCGTCTAATTCCACATGCACCCAATTTCACCGCTGCATCAGCCGTAGCTTTATTCGGGGCCGCTTATTATGATAAAAAAATATTGGCCTTTTTGGTTCCTCTTACAGCTGTTTTTATAAGCGATTTGCTGTTGGGTGGTTTATACAAAGGGATGGAGTGGGTGTATGCATCGTATATAGCTATTGCTGCCCTTGGATTTTTGTTACGAAATAAGATAACTGTTTACCGTGTATTTTCATTTTCAGTTATTTCTTCGATATGTATATACGTTATATCTGATTTTGGCGTATGGCTTGGCACAATTTATCCCCATAACCCGCAAGGCTTTGTGGCTTGTTATATGGCTGCTCTTCCCTTTCTCAGGAATTGGCTTCTGGGTGATTTATTTTACGGAGGATTATTATTCAGCACATTTTATTTCATGCAGCTCAAGTTTCCTAAACTTGCCAAGCAACACATACAGAGATAAGTTAGGAGGCGCTGTTATAGGCGAACCTTCTGTGGGTTTATTCGTATACAACGTATAATTTATACCGGTAACTCTTTATAATGCGTATTAAAGTAATTTCCGTTAGCCTCCTGTTGTGGATATTTTTACTGCATTCTACTAAAAGTATTGCGTATCCCTCTATTGATTCATCAGGGCTTATAAAGGTTTACGAAGATTCTATGAAATCCTTGCAATATATAAGGATAAATGCATTTAGCGATAAAGAGAAAGATACAGCTAATGCAAAAATGGTGCGCCTGATGAAAAAAGCACTTTCCTTGCCCGGTTCGTTCAATTATTCGTTCGATTCCCTTACTACTATTGGGTTTGTAGTGTCTCCTGACAAACAGTTTCGTATCATAACCTGGGATGTGCCCCGTTCAGGATGCAATTTCAGCTATTACGGCTTTATCCAGTCCTATAATGCCCGCAAAAAAAAGTACAATTTATTTATGTTGGAAGATCACCGCGCCGATATTTCCAACCCTAAAACAGGTATATATACACCAAGTAAGTGGATTGGGATGCTTTATTACAAAATCATAAAAGAAAAAAACAGCAACTTTTATACGCTGCTGGCCTGGCAGGGATATAATAAAATGATTACCTGTAAAATTGTTGATGTGCTTACTTTTAATGCGGAAGGAGTGCCCTCATTTGGCAAATCGGTCTACGAAAAGCTACCAGCTAGTTTCAAAGGCAATCCTAAAAGAATCATTTTTGAATATTCGGCAGAGGTTACCATGTCATTACGATATGATGCGGCAAAAAACAGGATAATATTCGATCATTTGGCGCCCATTGATGATGGCCTTGGAGGACAATATCAATATTATGGGCCTAGTGCACAGATAGATGCCCTTATATGGAAAAACGGAACCTGGGAATATGCAACCAATATAGATGCCCGTAACCCCAATAGCAAAGAAGATGCACAATTTAACGACCCCAAACATCCTACTCACCAGGTTAATAATAAGGTAATATACAATGCGCCCCATTAACAGGGTTTTTGTACCTTTGTCGCATTAATTTTTTACCATTATTATGAAAGGCAAACACAATTTTAGCGCAGGGCCGGCTATACTTCCCGCAGAGGTTATTAAAGAGGCTGCTGCAGGGGTTCTCAATATCAATAATACAGGGTTATCTATACTCGAAGTTTCGCACCGCGATAAAGATTTTATGGCCATTATGGAAGAGGCCCGTTCGCTGGTAAAAGAGCTTATGGGATTGGGTGCCGATTACCAGGTTTTATTCCTGGGTGGAGGTGCAAGCCTTCAATTTGCGATGGTTCCATGTAATTTGCTTAAGAGTGGTGGCACAGCTGCCTATGTTAATACAGGCGTGTGGGCCAGCAAAGCTATTAAAGAAGCCAAAGGAATCGGGAATGTTAATATAATTGCTTCATCAGAAGACAAAAAATTCAGTTACATACCGAAAGGCTATACTATTCCAACCGATGCTGATTATTTGCATATTACATCTAATAATACGATATATGGTACACAAATGCACCATTTTCCTGATTCTCCTATTCCGGTGGTATGCGATATGTCGTCCGATATTTTTAGCAGACAGGTAGATTTTAGCAAGTTCTCTTTAATATATGCAGGAGCCCAAAAGAACATGGGAGCTGCCGGTGCTACGATGGTAATTGTAAAGGAAAGTACCTTGGGAAAAACAGGACGTAAGATGTTCTCTATGCTCGATTACCAAGTACACATAAAAGGGGAATCCATGTACAACACTCCCCCCGTATTTTCGGTTTATGTAAGTATGCTGACCATGCAATGGCTTAAAAAGAATGGCGGACTTGCCTGGATAGAAGAGATAAACCGTAAGAAACAAGAGCTCATGTATTCAGAAATTGACCGCAATTCATTATTCACGGGTACCGTTGCAAAAGAAGATCGTTCATGGATGAATGTTACATTCCTGCTTACTAAGCCTGAACTGGAAGAAACATTTAACAAAATGTGGAAAGAAGCAGGAATAGTGGGGATAAAAGGACACAGGGATGTAGGTGGATACCGTGCTTCACTCTATAATGCTCTTACATTGGAAGATGTTCAGGCATTGGTAGATGTTATGAAAGAATTTGAAAAGAAAAACGGGTAATTGTCGTCTACCATTATAATTGGTACTAGAAGAGATTGCTTCGAGATATAATTGTCATGGCGAAGGACAAGCAATCTGTAACTAACAAAAAGTAATTAAATACTGATATGAAAAAAATACTGGCTAACGACGGAATGGAAGAAGAAGGTATCCGGATGTTAGAAAAGGAAGGCTTTATGGTTGTTACTGAAAAAGTACCACAAGATGAATTGATAGAAGTAATTAACGCAGAAGATTTTATTGCTTTAGTAGTGCGTAGTGCTACCCGGGTTGATAAAGCACTTATTGATGCGTGCCCTTCCCTGCGCCTTATTGCGCGTGGCGGCGTAGGTATGGATAACATTGATGTGGAGCACGCCAAATCGAAAAATATACAGGTAGTTAATACACCGGCAGCTTCCTCTTTATCAGTTGCTGAGTTGGTAATGGGACATATTTTCACCATGGCCCGTTCGCTTGACGATTCTAACCGCACTATGCCTATCAAGGGTCATTCTGAGTTTGCACAGTTAAAGAAAAAATATTCCAAAGGAACAGAAGTAGCAGGAAAAACATTAGGCATTATAGGATTTGGCAGAATAGGCCAGTGCCTCGGTAAGCTGGGGTTAGGTGTAGGTATGAATATATTGGCGTATGATCCTTACATCCCTGAAGCAACACTTGAAATGAGTTTGAATGGTTCTCAAAAAGTAAATGTGCCAATCAAAACCGGGCCCATGGACCAGTTGCTTGCCCACAGTGATTTTATTTCCCTGCATGTACCGGGAGGAAAGGTTATTACCCACAAAGAAATTAACCAAATGAAAAAAGGGGTGATGCTGGTAAATGCTTCACGTGGCGGGGTAATTGAGGAACAAGCACTGCTCGATGGCTTAAATTCAGGATATATTGCCCATGCTGCGTTAGATGTGTTTGAAGATGAAAAATCACCCAGAGAGGAAATACTACATCATCATAAAATATCGCTAACTCCTCATATTGCCGGTTCTACTGAAGAAGCTCAGCAACGCATAGGCAGAGAGTTGGCAGAAAAGATTATTCATTTTCTGAAATAGGTAAACCCCGTACCTCAAATCATAAATCCGTATTTTTGAAGTTATTTAGCAATAGCTATTTAACTTTCATGCAAAAAAGGGTTTATTTGTCTATCGTTTTATTACTTTATCTGTTGCCTGCTATTGCGCAAACAGATTCGGCAAGGAGAATCCATATAGTAAAAAAACGAGCCTCGGCATACGATACCAATGCGGTTTATTTTAATAAATGGAAAGTAAACCTCTATGTAGATATTGGTTTTATGGACATTTCACCTTTTATTACAGGCTATCCGCATACTCCGGGCATATTTGGTATTCTTAACCCGTCGTATATAGAAAGCGCTTTGCCCTCGCTTAATTTTTCAGGTACGTATGGCTTAACAGAAAAAAGCGCTATAGGATTTACTATGAACTTTCAACAAACATCTTTTTCTCCGGTTATACCTTCGTCTACTTTATCTTCAGGCAATGTTGAAATATTTCAATTACAGGCAAGATATTTACATTGTCTTCGTTCGTGGCGACATTTTTATTATGGTTTCCAATACGGAGTATTAATATTTCAAAACAATTATAACCCCAATACTTTTGTGTATGCTCCTCCCTACATTACATTTTTTTCGAGTAATACAGTTGGTTTTTTTGCCGGGGCGCGTATTCTGGTAGTAAAACACTTCTGGCTGCACTACGAGGTGCAGGAGGATGTACCCATCATTGCGGCGGCATCGTTTCCCTTGGTTAATGAACAGTTCGGAATTAACTATTGTATTGATACGCACAAGTCTCATAAACCTGTAAAGCCTGATCCGTTCTTACTGAAAAGGCAATACAAAACAATAAGAGATTCACTTCGTGAAAAACATAAATACGAAAAGCAGGATAACTAAAATATAATTATGGTCTGGGCATTGCCGGAACGAGTCCATAGCGCAACATTACTTCTTTTAATCTTTCCAGGTCGGGCTGTCCACCGGCATTAACAAGGGCAGCACAATCTCTAAAGTAACCCGGCCCTAATATACCGGGCGTAAGAACGGCAAGTGTTCGGGTAGCTACTTGCCCGTTATTTATAAAAGCATGTGTGGCTCCGCGGGGAATAAAAAGCGTTTCACCCGGCCCAATGTTATGGGGCACTCCTTCTACTGTAAATGTTATTACGCCTTCAATTCCGTATACGGTTTCATCATAATCTCTGTGATAGTGGGGAACAGGAACTTTTGCTCCTACCTGGATAGAAAATTCAAACATCTCCATTGATTTGTTTGTATCTTTTCCTTGCAGCAAATAACTAACAGTAATTTGCCCCATGTTAATAATTTCTCTTTGTGTAGTGTCGTTAGTCATAGTTTTGTATGTATATTTTTGGATGCAATAGTACCATATTAGTTTAAAAGAACTTCTTGATTGAAATCAAGAAATAATACTTGCGGCAGTTTTCTTACGTATTCTGCTTAATGTTTCAGGTGTCATTCCTAAATAGGATGCAATATGAAACAATGGGATACGCCTAAGCAAGTGAGTTTCATTTTTCAGAAAGTTTATATATTTTTCTTCAGGTGTTTCGATGGTTGCTTCCCCAAGCCTAATTTTAAGTATGTAGTTAGTATGTTGTTGTGCTTTGATAAAAAACATGGTAAATGCGGGAATATGAGTTACTCCATAAATCCAGTTATCGTAGTTTATTACCAACAATTTGCTATCTTCAATGGCCTGCAAATTGAGTTTTGTTGGTTGGTTATATAAAAAGCTCATCATCTCGCTGGCATAATCCACCTCCATTTTAAAATAGATATTGCGTTCTTCCGCCTTACTATTAATAAGATATTGACGCACGCATCCCTTTTCTATATAATAGACTAACTTTACAAAATCTCCTTCTTTAAATAAGATGGTTCCCTTTTTTGCTTCCATTGGCTCGAATAAGCTAAATATTTTGGCGAATTCCTCATCGGAGCATTCTACATCCTGCCTTAAGCTCTGAAGCATGGGGTGAACTTGCATAAAAATTATATATGCAAACAAAGATAAATAGAAATTTGAGTGGTGTTATAAAACGTAATGTTCGTTTCGCAACAAAATTTATAAGTTAATAGAATACAATCCAACTTAGAAATCTTTTTTTAAAGTTTTTTTACCTTTGTGTCGTCTTTCCAGCAATATGATATTAAACAACTCGTTAGCGCGCCCCAAAAAAGAGAAGTTAAAGATGAAGTATGTGGCTTATAATAAGCCGGTAATATTACTTTTATTAGGTATTTTAATTTCCGCAAGTGTTTTTGCAGGCGATAGCCTCAAGGTCCAAGCCCTGTCATTAGACAGTGCTATAAGTATGGGGCTACGTCATAGCAGACAGTTAGAATATTCAACAGCCAGGGTAAATGAAAACAAATCTTCCGTTAAAGATTTAAATAATAGAATTGTTCCCGACCTTGATTTAGGTGCAGGGTATACCCGTTTAAGTAACATTCCAACCGAATATTTTAATATCCCAGGTATTCCTTTTACTATACCCTCCACTGCATTTTTCCCGGTTATATTGAATAACTATTCTGCTACCGCCTCGCTGAGCGAAAGTGTATTCAACGGCTTTCAATGGAAGTATGCCGTTCAAAATATGGAGTATACTGAAAAGGGATCCGAGTATACGTTGGAACAACAGAAAAATAACATATCGCTCACCATTGCAATGGAGTATATTAATTTATTCAAATTGCAACGCGCACACGATGCCGTTACTGAAAATATTAAACAATTGGGCGCTCACGTAGACGAAGTAACCGATTTCAATAAGCACGGACTTGCTACCCAAAATGATTTATTACGTACGCAACTGCAGCTTTCCAATGCACAAATGAATGAAATCGATATAAAGAACCAAATACAGACAGAAGATTATGACCTGGATATAATGCTTGGTCTGCCGGAAGGAACAGGTGTAGGTGTTGACAGTAATTCGATACTGAGCAGCAAAACGGTACAATCATTGCCATTTTATATGGATAATATTCCAAACAGGAATGATTTAAAAGCTGCTGATATGCAGGAAAAAGCTGCAGAATCATGGATAAATGAAACCAAGAGCGGAGTATATCCGCATTTTAGTATTGGGGCCGATTACAATTACCTGCGTCCTAACCCAAGAATTGTTCCTCCTTTAGATCAGTTTCAGCCATCGTGGGATATTGGTTTAAAAATAACATATAGCCTTACCGGGTTATATGATAACAAAGCAAGGACAGATGTGAGCCGTGCACGTTATGCCGAAACCAAGGCTCAATATGATGACCTTTCTGATAATGCACGAATGGAAGTTAACCGTGATTATTTGCAATACCAGGAATCGCTGGAAAAAATTAATGTTGCCCAAAAAACATTATCGCAAGCAGAAGAGAATTATAAAATTGTAAAGTCGAAATACGATAACCATATTGCGCTACTAACCGATTTGCTGGATGCTGATAATTATTTGCTGAACGCAAGAATAAACCTTATATCCTCCAAAGCCGATGCAACCCTCGCATATTATTCCATGTTAAAATCGGCAGGAGTATTTACTACCAAATAAAACGAAGAAGACCCATGAGCACTGAAAAGGAAAATAAAGAACCTAAAAAGAAAGGAAATAGGAAAGTTACAATCATACTTGGAACCATATTAGTAGGAGGCGCCATATTCGGGCTAACAGAATATTTCCACTACAAGAATATTGAAAACACAGACGATGCACAGCTTGCAAGCAACATCGATCCTGTTGTTGCGAGAATATCTGATTATGTAACAGCAATTAATTTCAAAGATAACGAACACGTAACCAAAGGGCAGTTATTGGTTCAATTGGACGATAAAGACTTACGGATTAAAGAACAACAGGCACAAGCTGATTTGAATGATGCAGAAGCTAAAGCCGACGTATCAAAGGCCAATGCTGCTTCAGTAGAGTCTAACTTAGCTACCAGCAAGGATGAAATTAATTCAGCCAAAATTAATTACGGCAAAGCGCTCAGAGATTTCGAACGCTACCAAAACTTATATAAGGATGGTTCCGTAACTCAGGAGGAATTTGACCAATACAGAACCACTATGGAAAGTGATTCTAACCAGGTGGATATTGCTATTAAAAGATTCGAATCTTCTCAAAAGCAATATAGTCTTTCGCTGGCCGACCTTGCTTCGTCAGAAGCTGCTGTAAGTGTAAAACAAGCTGACTTCGACTTTGCAAAATTGCAATTATCGTATGCTACTATAACAGCTCCTGCAAGTGGTATCGCTTCTAAAAGAGCTATACAACTGGGCCAATTGGTTGGTGTAGGTTCGTCTTTACTTGCTGTTGTAGAAGATAGCGTATGGGTAGAGGCTAATTTTAAAGAAACGCAGTTAAGTGATATTAAAATTGGTCAACCTGCTGAAGTAACTATAGATGCTTTGAATGGCGAAATAGTACAAGGTACTGTTAGTTCTTTTGCAGGAGCCACAGGGGCTTTATTTTCCTTGCTTCCTCCCGATAACGCTACAGGCAACTATGTAAAAGTAGTACAACGTATACCGATTAAAATTGTATTAGACAATAAAAACCCCGCTTACAAATCACTTCGTCCTGGACTTAGCGTGGAAGTTGCTATTAAGGTTCAGTAAACAATACCAATTTTTGGGGTTGGTAGAGTAAAATAAAAAAATCCGACTTGCATATAGCTGGCCGGATTTTTTGTTTAGCGGTATTTCTTATTTACCTGTGCCGGCCAAAGTTGCCTCCTCCTCTGTTTTGAGGAGCTGGCACACGTTGTTGTGATTGCGGTGCAAAGTGTTGTTGAGGTGCCGGCATATTTCTTCTTGGCACATCTTGAACCCTTACTACGTGTGAAGGAGCAACCTGAACATCATGTCTTTCCACAACCGGTGCAGGATGGTAGATGCCTATTTCACGCTGGCTATAAGCATGATGAGGGTCTGAATTAAAATTGATAGATACATGGTTGATCGGGCCACGATGAAATCTTTCCACATCGTGAACATCGGGACCAATGAAAAAGCCAAAGCGGTGAAAACGGTCATAATTTACCCTTGCTATTATAGCAGAATGCGAAATAAAAAGATCATTATTGGCACGAGGCAAGTAGTAATGATAAATATACGGATCGCCCATATATTGCGCAGGTACAAAGCACCAGTAATAATCAGGCAGACCGTAGCCGTTATTTATACCTACGTTAATATCAACACCCCAAGGTAAAGGCGCCCACCCATAGTATTGGTCAGAGTTTCTCCAAACCACCCAGGCAGGGCCCCATTGTGTATCGGGTATCCAAAACCATCCGTAGCTTGCATCGTAATTCCAACGGCCATAATGGAAGCATGCCCATCCCCAGGGATAATCAGAGTCCCATGTCCAGCCATAATCATCCGTATATTCCCAGTGGCCATTGGTACTATATGGAACAAAACCAGGCCCTGCATTTGGGATAAACACATTTCCGTAGGGAGGATAATTAACCCATTGCCCATATGGATCCAATTGATCGTAAAAAGTTTGTAACGTAATGGATTGGTCATCCTGTGCTTTTGCCATGTTAGGAGCGAAGCTGAAAACAGAAACCACCGCTGCCAGTATGATTGATTTAACTATCTTTTTCATGTTGTTAAAAGTTTTGTGGGTTTATTCGCCTGCTCTATTTTACATTAATTACTTCTACCATATATACTAATGGAGTACATGGTGGTATAAGTCCACTGGGACTTTGCTCACCGTAAGCAAGAGAAGATGGAACCAGGGCTTTTACGCTTCCACCTGCTTCCAGGTTGGTAATAATATCATCAAACCCTTTTGTAAATGAATCTTTTCCGTATACCAGTGTAAAGGTAGTTCTTCCCGGGCCATGATCGGAGGTTTCAACTACAGTTCCATCCAATAGCATACCCGTATATTTTACCTCTACTGAGTCACCTGTTTTAATAAGCTTACCTTTTCCTTTCACCCGTTCAAGTATATAAATACCATCACTTTCAGGTTTTGCTGTTATTTTATTATCGGTAATGTATTTAGCTATTTCGTTTTGTTCGTCGGCCCTGCATTGTTCCATTTTTTTCATACGGTCTTTCATTTGAGCATCTATATCGTCAGCCATTTGCTTGGGCGTTTCAAAGCTTTCCAACTTTACATTAAATGTAAGCATGGAACCGGCTTTTACAAAAGCCGGTATTTGATGTGAATGGAATGATTTAAGATAGAATGAATCGGCGTTTAACCTAAAACTGGCGCTATCGCCCACAGCCATCATAATAATGCCTTCAGGCAGGCATCCGTTAAATGTTTTCTCTAAATGGATCTTTACAGTTAGTGAGCTATCTTCCTTTCTTTGCTTGTGGCGGGAATCAAATATAAGCGAATCATTACCGCTCTTTAAGGTTAAATAAACCCTGGCATAATCACCCATAGAAGGTTTGGAGCCCTTCTCATCGTGTTTGAAAAAATGGTATTGGACACCGGTGGTTGTATCGGTATCAAAGTCACTGTTTGAAGCATTTTTGCAGCCGATAACCATTGAAATGGCAGTTATTGCGGCAATGCCTGTAGTCAGGTTAATTCTCATAGTTGATTATTTAATTTAGTAAGTATATGATACTTATGCAAATATATAAAAAATTGATACCCAAAATTATCTTTCAGACAGGTTATAATACAGGTAAGGTAAGCGCTATACAAATTATACTATATTCAGTATCAATATATTAAACTCCTTTTATAAAAATATGCCTCAGGTATGAAGTTATTTTATAAATTTGTTAATTAATTGTATCAAATAAAAAATAATATACTATGAGTTGTAAAAAAATTATCTCTATTCTTTCTTTGAGCGTTTTTATTTCGGCTCAAATAAATTCAAATGCTCAAATAGTTAAGAAATTTACTTATCAAGGTTCCCAACAGACATGGACGGTTCCTTCATGCGTAACACAATTAACAATTACTGCTATAGGTGCTGCAGGTGGCGGCGAGTCTCAGCAGTTCCCGTTGATGTATGGCGGTCATGGCGCTACTATGGTAGGCTTAGTTGCTGTTACAGCAGGAGATGTGATTAATATATACACAGGCGATACGGGCGCTACAAATAATAACTTTGATGGAGGCGCCGGTGGTGGCGGAACATTTGTTTGGGATGCTACAGCCTCCAAACTGCTTGAAGTAGCAGGCGGAGGTGGCGGTTCTTTTTCCTATTCTTATAATGGATATGATGCAAGCGTTACTACAACCCCTACGGGTCAAAATGGTGGCTCTGGTGAACTTGGTGGTGGAGCTGCTGCGATTGATGCTGGCGGCGGCGGTGCCGGGTTTCTTGGTAATGGCGCTACTAGTGGCAATCAGGAAGGCGGTCTGGGTGGAAGTGATAAAGCCAATGGATTCACCGGAGGTGCAGGAGATATTGCCGGTGGCGATCAGCTTGTTGTAGGCGGATACGGCGGCGGCGGCGGCAGCGGTTACAATGACGGCGGTGGCGGGGGTGGATATTCAGGCGGTGGTTCCGGAGCTGAAGATGGCGGCGGAGGTGGCAGTTCTTATGTAAATGGCACCGTATTGTCATCAGCAACTACAAATACAGGTGTTGGTTCTGTTACTATTTCATATGCTGCTGACACGGTTGGCAAAGTTACCGCTCATATAATTAACAATGTAAATTGCTTTGGAGGAAATGGTGGAATGGCATCAGCTATTGTAACTGGTGGATCTCCCACATATATATATGCATGGACTCCGGTGGGAGGAACCAGGGATACAGCCAGCGGACTAAGTGCAGGCACGTATACAATTACTGTTCATGATCCTTGTGGCAATTCCGTGTCGGCAACCGCAATCATTACTCAACCTAGTGCTGTAGCTGTTTCAGCAAGCCCACTGGCCAATATTAGTTGCAATGGAGGAAATAATGGAACTGCTTCATCCACGGTAAACGGAGGAACAGGCCCTTATACATATTCATGGACTCCATCAGGAGGAAACAGTGCTGTGGGTTCCGGTTTATCAGCAGGAGTTTATACGTTGAATGTAACAGATAATCATGGCTGCACAGGGTCAGCACGAGTAACCATTACTCAACCTAATACCTTGGCCGTATCAGCTAAAACAACAGCTAATATCGATTGTAATGGAAATAGTGATGGAGCCGCATCTGCTATTGTAAGTAGTGGAACTTCACCATATACGTATGCATGGAGTCCGGCCGGAGGAAGTACAGCTAACATATCCAATATGCCAGCGGGAACCTATTCAATTAATGTAACAGACAACAATGGCTGTACAGGTTCTGCCGTAATAACCATTACTCAGCCTGCCGCTGCTTTAGCAACCTCGCTTAGCGTGCTGAATAATGTATTATGTAATGGACAAAGCACCGGTAGTATTGATGCTTCCACTTCTGGTGGAACATCTCCATACACCTATGCATGGACTGGTGGCGGAACAAAGGATACTGCCATAGCATTAAGCGCAGGAACATATACACTAAACTTGTTAGATGCTCACGGATGTAAAGTATCGGCTTCGGGTGTTATTTCCCAGCCTTCAGCAGTTAGTATTATTAAAAATACCACTCCGGATGACGGAAGTTGTACAGGTTCTGCATGGGTTGTTGTAAATGGCGGTGTAGCTCCTTACGTCTACTTATGGTCGAATGGAATTAAAGGTGCATATAACTATGGTATATGCCATAATACCTATTGCTGTAGTGTTACTGATGCGCATGGTTGTGCAGACAGCGTTTGTATTATTGTTGAAAGTGATGCCGGAATAAATAATATCGCTTCAGGTGCCGGAAAAATAAGTGTGTATCCAAACCCAAACAATGGACAATTCACCATTGTATCGTCTGCCTCAAGCGGAATCTCAATGGTTGAAATATACAATGTTCTTGGAGAAAAGGTATATACCACAAGCCTTAATTCAAACAAAGGTGGAACCTCAAGCATAAACATAAACAATCAACCTAACGGAATATATCTGTACCGCGTTATCAGCAACGATAATGGTAGCTTGGTAGGAGAAGGAAAAATTGTTTTGGAAAAATAGAGAAACTGCATCTAAATTAGAAAACCCGTCTTGCATAGGCAATGACGGGTTTTCTTTTATATTCCTATACCAAACCTATCCTGACAGCTTTTTCACATTGGATAGTGAATAAAATAATGCAGAATATTTTCCACGAGGCTTTCTTCAGTATACTTTTGATAGATTAATTGCACATAGAATGCCCAAGCGTTATAAAAAATCTGCGGAAGACATAGAAAGAAAAGAAAAGGATGAAACCCCTGCTCCTGTAAAAAAAGCAAAGGCTAAAACATCTAAGCCACTATTTAAAGGACTTACGGACAGCCTCCAAAGGTGGAAGGTAGCACCAATAACCGGATTGTTCTTTATTTTGTTTTCGTTTTGCATACTGATTGCCTTCACTTCGTTTATTTTTACCTGGAAGGCTGACTATGCCTCCAATATCAAACAATCAGCTAACTGGTTGGGTGCTTTGGGCCGGGAGCTATCCGATTTCTTTATCAACGGAGGTTTCGGTATTGCTTCCTTTGGCTTTGTACTGATTATTTTTTTGCTGGGCATAAAACTACTGACTAAACGCGAAATACTTCCTTTCGGCAAAACATTCCGGATTACCCTTTTCCTGATGATATGGGTTTCCGTTTGCCTGGGTTTCTTTTTTCCTTCCGGCGACCATGCTTTTTTAGGTGGTGAGGTTGGACTGCTTTGTTCTGAAAAAATAATCATTCTTATCGGGAAAACTGGAACCTTAATTTTATTGGCATTTGTAGCCATGGCGTTCCTTCTAATCAATAATCTGATGAACTTTTCATTTCCTGCCAGGGAACCTAAGGTAGAAACCCCAGAGGAAGAAGCTACAGCGGAAGAGGGGATACCTAATTCCATGGAACCAGTAATACCCGTAAAGCCCTCGGAGAATACTTTAATTGAAGATATTGAAGAACCTGCTAAAACTATTGAATTTGCGGTCGAGGCAGTGGAAAAGAAACCTGCCCCTGCAGTTCAGAAACAGGCAGCCGATAAAGGTGTTGAGTTCTCCATTGAAAAAGCGCCTGAAAAACCTGTATCTATAGTGGAGGAGGAGCCTTCACTTGGGAAATTGGATTCGCCCTATGATTCTACACTTGATTTATCTTCCTACCAGTTTCCACCTATTTCGTTGTTACCTGATTACGGAAAGGATGAAGTGATAATAGATGCTGAAGAGCTTACTGCTAATAAAGATCGTATTGTTTCAACGTTGAGGCATTATGGAATTGAAATTAAAAAAATAAAAGCTACCCCGGGGCCAACTGTTACCCTTTATGAAATTGTGCCACAGGATGGTACACGCATATCTAAAATTAAAAACCTGGAAGATGATATTGCACTCAGCCTTTCAGCATTAGGAATACGTATTATTGCCCCCATGCCGGGCTTGGGAACAGTAGGTATTGAAGTACCTAACCGGAATCCGGGGGTGGTGTCATTAAAAACCATTATTAATTCTGACCAGTTTCAAAAAGCTAATATGGAATTGCCGCTTGCATTAGGTAAAACCATATCTGATCAACCTTATGTAGTCGACTTGACCAAAATGCCCCACTTACTTATGGCTGGAGCTACCGGGCAAGGCAAATCAGTAGGGTTGAATGCTATTATCGTTTCCATATTATATAAGAAACATCCATCCCAGGTAAAATTGGTTCTGGTTGACCCGAAACGTGTTGAGTTATCATTATTCAACAAAATTGAGCGCCATTTCCTGGCCAAATTACCTGATGCAGAAGATGCTATCATTACCGACACAAAAAAGGTTATTAATACGCTCAACTCCTTATGTATCGAAATGGAGCAACGACTTGAATTGCTTAAAGATGCAGGTGTTCGGAATATTAAAGAGTACAATGAAAAATTTGTAGCACGCAGGCTCAATCCGCAAAGCGGACATAAATTCCTGCCTTATATTGTAGTAGTGATAGATGAGTTTGCTGATTTGATTATGACAGCGGGTAAAGAGGTAGAAACCCCCTTGCAGCGTTTGGCACAAGTTGCCCGGGCAACAGGTATTCACCTTATAATTGCTACGCAACGTCCATCAGTGAATATTATTACTGGAACTATTAAAGCCAATTTCCCTGCTCGTATTGCATTTAAAGTAACCTCTAAGATAGATTCACGAACCATTCTTGATACTGGTGGAGCTGATCAACTGATTGGGAAAGGAGATATGCTCATTTCAAACGGTAGCGACCTTATCCGTTTACAATGCGCATTGGTAGGAACTAAGGAGGTGGAAGAAATAACAGATTTCATTGGCTCGCAACAAGGATATTCTACGGCATTCTATTTGCCCGAATATGTGGAAGAAGGAGGAGAAAGTGGTGGAACTGAAATTTCGGCAGATGAAAAGGACGCACTTTTTGACCAATCCGCCCGAATTGTAGTCGAAACCCAACAGGGTTCTGCATCCTTATTGCAACGCAGATTAAAAATAGGCTATAACCGTGCCGGAAGAATAGTAGACCAGTTACAATCAACCGGAATAATAGGGCCGTTTGAAGGCAGTAAAGCGCGTGAAGTACTTATTAAAGATATGATGTCTTTAGAACAGAAATTGAAGGACTTATCTCCTGATAATTTTCAGGAATAGTATATTTTGTTTTCTCACTGATATTTTTGTTTTGCCTGGTTGGAAATTAAGCAAAACTTTTTTTGTTTTTAATGTCAGGGTTTCAAAAAAAATTACCTTTGCAAAACTTTTTTTAAGGCTGTGCATTATGGGCAATAGCAGGCTTTAAAATCTGACAGGTACATAATCGTCATATCCTTTATGTGCTTAACGTTCAAAAATTATTGTACGGGGAGTGGCGCAGCCCGGTTAGCGCACACGCTTGGGGTGCGTGAGGTCGCGGGTTCGAATCCCGCTTCCCCGACAATGAATAGTTTCGTAAGCTCGAATTACTCCATCATAGTATTCAATAAACAATTCAGCATTTAATTATATGTCAACAGAAAAGAAAAAATGTATCATAATTGGGTCAGGCCCTGCAGGGTATACGGCTGCAATATATGCTGCCCGTGCTGATTTGAAACCTGTAATGATTGCAGGCTTGCAGCCCGGCGGACAATTAACTATAACTACAGAAGTAGAAAACTACCCCGGCTATCCGGATGGCATTCAAGGCCCTGAGATGATGGAGCATTTTCGTAAACAGGCTATTCGTTTCGGAACAGATATACGTTGGTCATACGTCAGCTCTGTTGATTTCTCAACGGCTCCTTTTAAAGTAATAGTGGAAGAGAAAGATACGTTGTATGCCGATGCTGTTATTATTGCAACAGGGGCATCTGCCAAATGGATGGGACTACCCTCCGAACAACGCCTGAATGGCTTTGGTGTTTCTGCTTGTGCTGTGTGCGATGGATATTTTTTCCGCAGACAGGACGTAGCCATTGTAGGTGGGGGAGATACTGCTGCCGAAGAAGCCACCTATCTTGCCAAACTTTGCAATAAGGTATATATGATTGTCCGTAAAGGTGAACTAAAGGCATCGAAAGCGATGCAGCACAGGGTATTTAATACCCCCAACATCGAAGTGCTTTTTAACACGGAAACACTGGAAATATTAGGAGACAAAAACGTAACCAGCGCTGCTGTTTTAAATACGCTAACTAAAGAGGAAAGGATTTTAAATATCACTGGTTTCTTTGTAGCCATAGGTCATCAGCCTAATACCGATATTTTTAAAGGATGGCTTGATATGGATGAACAAGGCTATATAAAGACTATTCCTGGTACTTCTAAAACTAATATTCCTGGAGTTTTTGCAAGTGGTGATGCCCAAGATAAAAACTATCGCCAGGCGGTAACAGCTGCAGGAAGCGGATGTATGGCTGCTATTGATGCGGAACGATACCTTTCCCACTTGGGCCTGCATTAACAAGACAGATAAATGGAATAGAAATGAAGGCATATTCTTATAAGTTGGTTTGGTTTATAACGGGCATTTCCTTACTGTGTATTCCATTTGTCAACATAAGAGCACAAGCTCTGGGCTCACAAACTCATGCTTTTAATCTTGTGTACGATTCGGTATATGGTATACAATTCTACGATAAGTATACCCCCGATTTGGAGGGTGATTCCGTACGTAAATATTCGGATGGGCATTTATGCAATGGTGTGGTGGAAGACCATTATACTGATATGCAGCTATTGCATAAAGGATTTTACACCAATGGAAAACTTACACAATATACCAACTATTATCCATGGGGAGAAGTAGAAAGAACATTTAAGCCTATTTCCGATCGAAAGGATGAGTTGATAAAATACTATCCTAATAAGGCTCTAAAATCAGATGTGGTTTATTACGAGGGCAATTCCACCTTATGGCAGGATTATTACAGTAACGGCCAGCTTTCATATGAAGAAGAGTATGATAAAAAACATCAGCGTATTGTAAAAAGGTGTTCTTTTTACAAGGATGGAAAACCTGAATCGGTTTTTGTGCCCATTAAATTAAAATCCGGAGACGGAATAATAAGATATAGCTTAAAAGAGTACTATCCCAATGGGCAATTAAAAGAAGAATCCCAATCCATCTATAACCAGGATTCGTACGATTTCTTAAAAGATGGCGATGCCAAAGAATATGATGTGAAAGGCAATTTGACAGCGGAATATGAGTATGTGGGTGGGCAAATAAATAATACCATAAAAGGTGAGCATTAAAAAACTGGGACCCGATTTTTATCTACGCAATAATGTACTTCAGATTGCCGGTGAACTCATAGGTAAACTCTTGGTGACAAATATTGATAGGCAACTTACTTCCGGGTTGATTGTTGAAGTTGAAGCATATAATGGAGTTATAGATAAAGCGTCGCATGCATACGGTGGCAAACGTACAAAACGAAATGAAGTAATGTATTCTGATGGTGGGCTGGCTTATGTATATTTATGTTACGGAATCCATCACTTGTTCAATGTGGTAACCAATAAAAAAGATACTCCTCAGGCTATTCTTATCAGGGGAGTGGTACCCATGGATGGAATAGATATACTATTGGAAAGACGCAAACAAGATGCCGTGAATAATAAAACTGCCAACGGCCCAGGAACCCTGTCCGCTGCTCTTGGAATTAAAACATCACATTCAGGTCTTTCACTTTACGATAACGAGATTTGGTTGGAAGATAGAGGGATTGTATTTAAAAAGAAAGACATTCTTACAAGCCCTCGAATTGGGGTAGATTATGCAGGCGAAGACGCTAAGCTTCCTTACCGTTTCAGGCTGAAAGAAGATATTGTATCGGATTTCTACAAAAAATAAAGTAGCTTACTTTTTATCTTCAGATATAAATTCTCCGGAAGCTTTAAATCGAAGAATGTAGATCCAACCGGTGGTTGCTGGGGTACCATCCGCATTCAACTGTCGCATCTCAATCTTATATCCAACTACATCGTTACCGGAAAAAATCTTTTCTATGGCGTTGTAGTTAAAATTGTTGGGATAATTATTCTCTATATAATTTATAATTGTTGCAGGTAAATCGCTCTTATTAATAAATAAATCTTTACTCAAAACCCTTCCTTTTAACGAAAAGGACATTATGATATGGCCCAGTCCCTCCGGGCAATTGCAATCAAATGCTACACCCTGCACCGTATCCGAAGGATTCTTAGGATACCATTGAATGTTAATGGCATGTGGATATAGAATGTTGAGTTTTGCTTCCACAGAATCCGGTGGTATAACCTTATTCTGGCTCTGGCAATAAGGCGTAATAAGCAATATTAGTACGAAGGCAATTATATATTTTGTGTGGTGCATATTCCCAAATATAGCTCAAAAAAATTATTTGGGGTGTTTTATGTAATTTTGCCGTATGACAGAAATATTAAAGATAACCCTTCATTCAGGTAAGGATCAATCACCTAAACGTTTTCATCCCTGGATATTTTCAGGTGCTATAAAAAAAGCCCCCGAAAACATAAAGAATGGGGATGTTGTTGAAGTTTATTCAAGCAAAGGCGAATACCTTGGAACAGGGCACTATCAAAAAGGCTCGATTATGGTCAGGCTTTTTTCTTTTGAAAAGATAGTGCCTGATGTCTCTTTCTGGAAATCAAAAATCCAACATGCATTTGATTATCGCAAAGCAATTGGACTTACCAATAATTCAAATTCCAACGTATATCGCCTTGTATATGGCGAGGGTGATGGTTTACCTGGTCTTGTAATAGACTATTATAATGGCACAGCAGTTATACAGGCTCATTCCATAGGCATGTATTGCGAAAGAAATAATATCGTTAAAGCTCTGAAAGAAATTTATGGAGAAAACCTGAAAGCTATCTACGATAAAAGCAAGGAGAGCTTGGGAGCTTCCGCTACTAAAATACATTCAGATAATGAAGAAAATACGGAGATCAAGAATGGCTATCTTTTTGGTGATAGCAGCGAAAAACAAGTGATTGAAAATGGACATAAACTTCATGTTGATTGGGAAGAAGGCCAAAAAACAGGATTCTTTATTGATCAACGCGAGAACCGTAAACTGGTTGCTCAATTTGCTCCCGGGAAGAAAGTATTGGATTGCTTTTGCTACGCAGGAGGATTCTCAGTATACGCTTTGAAAGCAGGGGCCACAGAAGTACATTCGGCAGATAGCTCTAAGGGTGCTATTAAACTTACCGATGCTAATGTTGCCCTTAATTTTGGAGAAAACTCCCATCAAACCTCTTTTCTGGCTGATGCATTTGAATATTTGGGGCAAAAGTCCTCCGAATATGACATGATGATCATTGATCCGCCTGCATTTGCCAAACATCGCGATGCAAGACACCAGGCTGTAACAGGGTACAAACGACTAAATGCGCTTGCTATAAAAGGGATTAAACCCGGTGGAATTATTTTTACATTTTCCTGCTCACAAGTGGTAGATAAATACTTGTTTCATGGGGCCATTACCGCTGCTGCTATTGAAGCAGGCAGAAATGTGCGAATATTAGAATACCTCTCTCAACCGGCCGATCATCCTATCAGTATTTATCATCCTGAAGGGGAATACCTGAAGGGTATGATTTTATATGTAGAATAAAAATTAAATAAAATTTAGTACATTCGTTTTCTTTTAGATATATTATAATGAGGAAGAATATATTTTTTTTGCTTTTTTGTTTTGTTTATGCTATCGTATATGCTCAACGCGGTAGAGATGGAAATCTCACTGTATCTAATACAGTCATAGTAAACGAATATACCTATTTTACAGCGGATGCAGCAGCCGGAAGTACAACCATAACGGTAGCTAGTAGTAGCCTAAATAATCATAATCGTTTTTCTGGTAACCTTGTTACGGGTGATTTAATTATGATTATCCAGATGCAGGGGGCTACGCTGAATGGGAAAATAGACCCGAATAATAATTTTGTTGGACTACCTAAAGATAGTTCATGGGGAGCTATAGTAAGTTATAACAATTGTGGAAATTACGAATTTGCAGAAGTAACCTCAGTGCCTTCCGCAACCTCTATAAAATTAGACTGCTCGTTACAACATAGCTACACCAGTTTAGGCAAAGTACAGGTAATAAGAGTACCAAGGTATAATACATTAACAATAAATAATAGTGGAACAATTACCTGCGATCCCTGGGATAGTATTACCGGTGGAATAGTTGCCATGGAAGTGGAAAACAATACCGTAATTAATTCCGGTGGAGCAATTAATGTCGACTCAATGGGATTTCGCGGTGGAAGATATAATGGAGAAGATAGTATTGGTTGGGGGATTGGGGACTTTGCTTCGCGATTACAAACTTACGGAAAAGAAAAAGGAGAAGGGGTTGGTGGCTACGAATGGAGTTATGCACAATATGGAGGAAAAGAGGGTATGGGTGCACCGGGTAATGGCGGTGGCGGCGGAAATGCTCAAAATGGCGGCGGTGGCGGTGGTGCCAACGGGGGCGTGGTTGCTAATTATATCAATGGTTTTGGAAACCCCGATCAGAGCCCAAGTTATGTAACGGCATGGAAATTGGAGTATAGCTGGATGCCTACTTTTACCTCCTCGGGTGGCGGAAGAGGGGGGTATACTTATTCTGCGAATAATATGAGTCCTTTAATCGATGGCCCGGGTAACATTAATCCCGCATGGGCGACTGCCTGGTCAGGAGATCAGAGAAGAAGTGTTGGCGGCCGAGGAGGCCGGCCATTAGATTATTCTACAGGAAAAATATTTATGGCCGGCGGTGGTGGTGCCGGCGACCAGAACGATGGAGATGGTGGTTTAGGCGGCCGGGGAGGAGGTATGGTGTACCTCATGAGTTATGGCACAGTTTCCGGATCTGGACAAATAGTTGCCAATGGTCAAAATGGTTTCAATTCTCACGGACTGGCCGCCATAGGTCATGCTGCAGGGATAGATGCCGGCGGTGGCGCAGGTGCTGGTGGAACCATCATTGTTAATTCAGTGGGACATATATCCGGTATTTCACTTGTATCAAATGGCGGTACAGGAGGAAGCCAGGCTTTGACATGGAATTTTAGTACCGATGCGGAAGCTGAAGGCCCTGGGGGCGGCGGAAGCGGAGGATATATTGGAAGTTCTAACTTCGCTGGATTTGAAAGTGTAATTGGAGGACCTAACGGAACTACCAATGCAATACCTATGACTAGTTTTTTGCCAAATGGTGCTACCATAGGTAGCGGAGGGTCCACCATTGCTAATCTTACTAATTATTATCTGTCTGCTAAAAACGATACCATTTGCAGCGGCAATAGTGTTATCTTATCCGCATCTGCCTTAGGAAACCCTCCGCCAGGAACCACATTAGAATGGTATACTGTCGATAGCGGCGGGACGGCTATTGCTACAGGCCCCACTTTTACAACTCCCATTTTAATTAAAACAACTACCTATTATGTGGGAAGTTGTCCCGGGACATATCGTGTAGCTGTCACAGTAGTTGTTGGTGGCGTTGGTAGCGTAAAGACATCTCGGGACACCGGTATTTGCCGTGGCTCTTCTGATACGTTAAATGCATTTGCGGTAGGAGCCATCTCCTATTCCTGGCAACCTGTGGCAGGATTAAATAATCCGAATATAGCGAACCCTATAGCAACTCCAACTGTCACTACAACCTATACGGTTTCAGTAAGTACCAGTTGTGGAACAGCTTCAGCTTCTGTTATTATAACTGTGGGTACACCGCCAAACATAACTCTTAATACTAGTAACAACCCTATTTGTGCAGGCCAGCCGGTAACTATAATAGCTGGTGGCGGAACTGCCTATTCCTGGAGCAATAATGCGACCACTTCATCCATAACAATAACTCCGGCAGCCACTACCACTTATTCAGTAGCTGTAAACAATAACGGTTGTACAAAAGATACGAGCGTAAAAATTACCGTTGATCCCCTTCCCAAAGTGACAATTACTGGGAATAACACGATTTGTGCAGGCACTTCCACAACTATTACTGCTAGTGGAGGGACAAGTTATGCCTGGAGTAACGCTGCTACTACTTCATCTATAACAATAAGCCCAGTTTCCACTACTACTTATTCTGTAGCTGTAAGTAATGGAAACTGTATAAAAGATACTACATATACGATTACTGTAAATGCATACCCTGCTATTAAAATAACCCCTGATACATCGATATGTTCGGGAAGCACTATAACCTTAAATGCGAGCGGAGGTGGAACTTATTTATGGAGTAATTCTGCTACCACAAGTAGCATTGTTGTAAGTCCGTCTTCAAAAATAACCTATAGCCTTGTGGTTAGCAATAATGGCTGCAGTAAAGATAGTACGGTTACGGTTAGCATAAATCCATCGCCTACAGCAAGTATTACTGGAGCAAAAGCAGTTTGTACTGGAGAGACGACAGTCTTACGAGCTTCCGGTGGCGGGGCATACAGGTGGAGCACGGGGGCAACGACAGATACCATAGCAGTGAATCCGGCAAAAGCAACTAACTATAGTGTGGTTGTAACCGATAGTGACGGTTGCTCCAATAGTGCATCTGCAGTCATCAGTATATATAACCCAACTCTTTTTGCGTGTTGCGATACTGTTATACAACCAGGCCATTCAACCAAACTATCAGCTTATACGGCCGGGATAACTCATTATAAATGGCTGCCTGATTCAGGTATCAATTGCGACACTTGCCCTAATATTACAGCCTCACCACTTACAACAACAATTTATACTGTTACCGGTACTGATTCTTTGGGTTGTTCTGTAGAGCGGATTATTATTGTCGAAGTAGCAGGCCCATGCACCGACTTAATAATTCCTAATGTGTTTACACCCAATTTTGCAGGGCCTAATGGAGTTAATAATGTATTCTATATTAATACGTATAATTTTAGCGCATGGTCAATTTCTATATATGACCGCTGGGGTAAAGAAATTTATACTTCTGCAAACCCCGCTAAATATTGGAATGGCATTACTGAGGGTGGAGGAGAAGCACCTGATGGTGTATATTATTACATAATAGATGCTTCATGCAATGGCAGCAGCTTTAAACGAGAGGGATTGGTGCAGCTTATCCGCTAACCTCGTCTACCCGTTTTAATATAATAGTTTTTACACGGTG